>MDSV01030315.1_pt1 | contig 24912 bp, 18 predicted proteins | sample 810851 | NCBI WGS metagenome assembly MDSV01 (sample SAMN05326640, study PRJNA326480) | marine metagenome | isolation source: seawater | place: Atlantic Ocean: North East | collected 2012
CCCCACTCGCACCGCACGGACGGGCCCAGGAACGACAGGAGCATCATCTCCATGGCGTCGCCCATCCACGCCAGGCCCGTGAACAGCAGCATCATGAGCTGGAAACGCCCGAAACCCGAGCCGTCTATGGCCTCGTTCACCGTCCACCGCGAACCGTCATCGCCGTCGTAGTACGCGTGCGCCTCGCGTTCGCCGGGCCTGGCCGCCACGCCGTCGACCGCCGGGGCGACCGCGGGGGACGGGGGTGGGTCACCGGTCGGCGCGACACCCGAGTCGGGCGCACCAACCTCGACGGACTCAACCACCTGGCGCATCGTGTCCCGGGCTCACACCCAACGCCCGCGCGTCGCCCCAATCACCTCCGCTCGTCGCCTCGTCGAGAAAAACTTCTCGAGGACGAGCGGCAGTCGGCACCGAGATCAGCGCAAGTCGGCGCCGGCGACCTCGGCGAGTGGTCAAGATGGTGTGCCCACGTATTTTCGTTCAAAAGCGTGGCGTCCGACGTCAGCTGCGGCCAGAGCGCTTCGCGCGGTTTGCGCGTCACCCCGGGGGTCGAGCGAGACTCCGGCGAGCACCCGCGCTGCGATACCGACCGCGCGATGACCGCCTCCCCCGCGTTCACCAGACCGTCAACGATCCCGACCGAAAACGCCGACGAGCGCATCTCGCGGACGTTCGAGGCGCACGCCACCGAGAAAAACTACCTGGACCGCCACGGGTTCAGGTGCGCGTTCGCGCGGCTGGTGGGCTCGGTCCCGTCCAGCCTCGAGGTGGCGCACGTCTTCGGCTCTGGCGAAGGGGGCGAAGAAGAGCAGAGAGTCCCAAGAGAGACGTTCGAGCGGTACATGGCGTCCAGGCTCTCGGCGGAAACTGACGACAGCGATTCGTATTTCGCCCGAAGGCGCCGGGCGGATGCGGTGTTCCGCGCGTTTGACCGCGCCAACGCCGGGTACGTCACGCTGGAAGACGCGCTGGCTGCGTTCCGAGCCGCCGCGGGGGAGACCATCGCGCGCGAGGTGGTGGAGGAGGTGTTCGCGGAGGCTGACGTGAACGGCGACGGGAAGGTGACCGCCAACGACTTCGCCGCCGTGTTCCTCGCCGGCGAACAAAGACGCTGATGTACAATACTGCGTAGAAGTGTTACTTTCGATAGCTAAGTGTATACGCGTGTGTGACTATCGAATTGTTATCATCAGCGGTTCGCGTCGCTCGCGACACCACCGCTCGTCGCTCGCGCGTCGTCCCAGACGAGCCCCCGGAGCAGACACCCGTCGACGCGCACGGTGAGGAAGTACCCTCCGGCGAAGGCGCCGTCCACGACGCCCTCCACCTGCCGCCCCGCCAGCGGCGCGCCGCCGGGGGGCACGGCGGACGCCACCGCGCCGTCCGGCGCGACCAGGCTGACCGCCGCCGCGCCCGGCAGGACAGCGCCGGGGTCGGACCCCGGGCCGGGCGGGGAGGGCGGGGGACCGTCCGCGATGAACACGGGGACGGGATCCTCCGCGGCGGGTCCCCGGTTCGAAGCCGCCGCAAACGCGTCGGGTTTGCGTTTTTTCGGTTTTGGCGCCGACGCCGGCGCGGGCGCGGGTCCCTCCGGCGCCGCGGCGTCGGGCTTCTTGACCTTGGGCGGGCGGCCGCGCTTGCGCTTGACCGGCGGGTCCTGAACCGGCGGGCTCGGCGCGGGCGGCGGCTCGGGAACACGCGCAGGAGGGCGAGCGGACGCAACCTCCGGCGCGGCGCGCGCCTCGTCGCGTTTCTCATCCGGCGCGCGCTCGGCGGCCGCGTGTGTCGTGTCGCCCGCCGGATCCGCCGAAGGCTTGGACGGCCCCGGGTCAGCCTTGGCGAGCCGCTTGCGCTGCTCCGCCTCGTGAAAGCTCGCGCGCGCGGACTCCACCAGCCTGCTCTTCTCCGCGTCCGAGAGGGCCCGCCAGCGTGCGCCCAGGGTTTGCTCGAGCCGCGCCGAAGCCTGCTCGGCGGACAGCGAAGGGACGTGCCGCGCATTCGACAAATTGCTCATCGCGAGCTCTCCGCGGCTCTCCAGCTCTGGAATCTCGCCCGCCCGGACCGCCGCACTCGGTTTGTCTCCCGCCCCAGAAATCTCCCCCGACCGGTCGCGCATCGAAGGTTCGCCTCGCGCGAGGTTTCCGCGCGAGGCTAGAGTGGGACGAAGCGCCTCTCGCTGATCCTTCCGATGACTGGCGTGCTGACTCGTTTTTTGCGCAGTTTTGCCGTCATAAATGGTTTTGAACAGTTGATGAACGTCATACGTTCCGCGCCCACGAGAGTCAGCATGCAGGATGTAGAGGCCCCCACCATGGCCTTCCCGCCCGAAGTCATTAAGATGTCAGATCAGGTCCCCGCGATGGTGGCTCGAGGGCAAACCGTCCCCTGGCACCTCGCGAGGGCGCATTCGGACGCGAACCCCAAACCCAGATCGCACGACATCAAGGGATGCTACAAGATTGAATGCGACAGCGTGCTGTGCCCGTTCTTCGTGTGTAACGACACGTGCGCGTGCTGCGGGATGCCCGCTGAGGACGGCTTCATCTCTACCGGGTGTATTTTGGGCATCCCCCTGGCGATTTGCTGCGTGTTTTGGGGGTCATGCGAGCGGGACGGAAACGGCTGGGTCACCAGGGACAAACACGGCATCAAGACTGGGGAAATTTTAGTGTTGGACGACATGGGGACGCACGCGTATTACTCGCTGAAGTGCTGTTCGACCCAGTTCAAAGAGACGCCGTGCTGCGTGGCGAAGAAAGCGAGCTGCTGCGGGATAACCTCCGTCCCCATCAAGGGGTAACGCTGTCCGCCGCGACGTTGTACTAATACGTTTCGCAGTGTAACAAACAAATGCAACGTCACGTTTTTCTCCGCCAGTCTTCGCACACGACGTGGCCAGTGAAAAACCCTGGCGACGACGTTACTTCGCTCGACGCTCCCCTCCTCCGTCGAGATGGCGTCGCGGATCCTCGCGAATCTCATCGTGAGCGGCGGGCAAGTGCTGCTGCGCGCGGCGGCGGCGGCGTACCAGAAGGCCTTAGTCAGTGCGTGCCCTCCCTTTGCGTCCCGACACCCCACGACCGCGCGTGCCGAATCCTCGCCGATCCCCGCGCGCCTCGCGAACCGACACCGCACCCAGCCCGGCGCTGACCTTCCCTTCCTCTCCCCGCCCGCAGACGCGCAACGTTCGGGCGTGGCGAACGAGGCCGCGAAGGGTGGCGCGGCGTCTATGTTCAGCCGGAAGACCATGTCCATCGAGGAGGCGCGCTCGATCTTGGGGGTGGATGCGCAGTGCACGCTGGAGGATGTCATGGGGCGCTACGCCAAGATGTTCGAGGCGAACGAGAAGAACGGGAGCTTTTACCTGCAGTCCAAGATCCACAGGGCGAAGGAGCGCATGGAGGCGGAGTTCCTGGGCGAGGGCGGGGACGGGGACGGGGATGCGGGGGCTGGTGACGGCGCGGACGCAGCCCGCGACGCGGCGAAAAATCCAAACGCGGGGCGAGGATTCGCCGCTCGCGGCGTGGAAGACGCGCCCGAAAAATAGACGCGTTCCGTCCGTTCCCCGCGCGTCGCAAACCACGACCGTCGTCTCTCCACGTAGCTCTAGACGAGAAGACGCGTTCACGAACACGAAGCGTGAAGTAACGCCGCGTGTATTAATATTACCGTATTCGTCGCGCACCGTTGTCTCGCAGAATCTCACGTCGAACGATCATCGGGACAGCGTCTCGGCTGTTTCCGCGGCGAGCGCGGCGAAACGCTCGGCGTGCGCCTTGACGGCGTTGAGCGTGACTCTGTGTGCGGCGATGACGCGCCGCGCGACGTCCGCGCACACGTCGCGCCGCAGCGCGCGGCCCTCGCGGCCTTCGTCCGAAACAGAGAGGGTCACCATCCACTTTTCTACGCGGTCTGCGAGCGCGTCCGCCTCCTTACCCTCGCCGGCCGCCGCGGCGCCCGCCGCCGTCGCCGCCGCGCGCACCGCCGCGGCGACGGTTCCGCTTGCCCGCCGCGCCGCGCCCGCCAGCGACTCGCGCGCGCCCTTCTCGAGGCTGTCGAGGCCGGGGCACCGCTTCGCGGCCAGCGCGCAGGCGTACGCGCGGAGGGTCGCGGTCGCGGTCGCGCCCGCCTCGGCGACGGCGTGGAAAAGCATGGGGACCGCACCGCGCGCCGCCGCGCGTTCCACCAGCGGCGCGCTCTCTGGCGCGCTCGCGTCGCCGCGCACACCCGCCGCCGCGCCGTCGCAGAACGACGAGAAGGCGTCCGCGTACGCGTCGAGCGCCTCCGCGGCGTCCCGCGCCGCGGAGCGCGCGGCGGTTTCGTCGACCGCCGTCCGGAGCGCGATCAGGCGCGCGAGCGCGCGCAGCCCCGCGTCGCTCACGCGCGCGGCGGCGGCGGTGACCGGCGCGCGCTCGCGCGCGAGCGCTTCGCCGGGCGCCGCGTCGGCGGTTTCGTCCGCCGAGTCTCGCGCCTCCGCGGCGGCGACGACGGCGCGGACGTTTTCCTTCTCCGCCTCGAAGACGTTGGGACGCTCGGGGGTCTCGTCGGCGGCGCGCGCGGCGAGCCGGAGCGCGTGCAGCTCGACGACGCGGCGGCGCAGCGCGCGCGCCCACCCCGCCCTGTGCGCGACCGAGACCCTGAAGCCCAGCCCCGCGTCGTGCGCGCCGCCGACGGGCGCGTCCTCGAGCCTCCGCCCGCGGAGGCCTAGGCTCGGCGGACGCGCGGCTCCCGCCCACCAGTCGCACGCGCTCAGCCCGGCGTCACCGTGGAACGGCGGCGCGAACGTCGGGTCCAGCGTCGCGTCCTCGTTGAACTTTTTCGCGAATTCGTCCGACTCGGGACCGCTCAGGGGGCCCAGCGCTTCCACCGCCGCGTCCAGGACGTTCGCGAGGGACTCGGGAAACCTCCCACTCTCAGAGCGCGGAGCGCGGGGCTCTTTTCCCGCGTCTCCCAGCGCGAGCATCGCCTCGCGGAGCGCGACGCGCGCGCGCGCGGCGGCGAATTTGCGCGCCGCGTGCGAATGCGCGAGGCGCGCGTGGAAGTCGACAAACTCCAGCGCCTTTGTGTACGCGCCGTTCTCGTACGCCTTGACGCCCGCCTCGGCGATGTCCCTGCGCGCGTCCGCGCTCAGGCGCTCGGCGAGGCGGCAGTACTCGAGCAGCACGCTCGGCGCGCACCCGCTCTCCGCGCACCTCAGCACGTGGTGCGCCATGGTGTCCATCTGGATGTTCTTCACGTCCAACGGCGCCAGCGCGTCGCACGCCGCCGTCGACGCGCCCAGCAGCGCGTACGCGGCGACCAGCGAAAGCCGGAGCTCGGCGTGGTTGGGCGACGCGCGCAGCGCCTCCTCCGACAGCGCGCAGCACGCGAGGAGCGCCATGACCACCTCCGCGTCCCCAGCCGCATCGCCGGCTTCGGGGATCTCGCCGGGGACACCTGCGCCGCGCGCGGCCCGGCTCGCCGCCTCGGCGGCGAGAGCCTGCGCGCCGAGCGCGGCGAAGGTGTCCCCGGGGACGGGTTCGCGCGGGTCGGCGCCTTCGGGGACGAGTCGCCGCGCGCGGCGGTACTTGGCGATGAAGGTCCGCGCGAGCGCGCGGCCGTCCGCGGGGTTCGCGAGATGGGGCATGCTCAGACCTCTGATGGTTTCCCCGCGGTCTCCGCGCCGCGCGTCACGCCACGAGCCGCCGCACAGCCCGAGCGCGGCGCGCACCGACTCGGCAGCCGCCGCGCGCCGCGTCGCGCGGTTTCGCTCCGCCGGGTCTTTCGCGAGTTCCCGGCCGGCTTCGTCAGCCTCGTCCTCCGCGAGGTCCCGCTCGATCTCCGCGGCGGCGCGGCCCAGCGCGTCGGACAGAGCCGCGCGCGATGCCTCGGGCGCGACCAGCTCAGCGTACGGCCGCAGGTCCCGCGCGCAGCTGGTCCAAGCGCCGAAGGCTCGCCAGTACTCGAAAATCGCGTCGGCGAGGCTCGGGCTCAGGCTCGAGGCGTCGCCGGCGTCGCGCCGCAGTTGCGTCTCGCGCCATGCCAGTTCGACAGGGAGCAGGTACGCGCCTCTCCCCGCGGCTTTCGCGCCGCCCTTCTCGTCCGCCGCAGCCCTGAGCGAGGCCACGAGCGCGCGGCCGGCCTCGAGCGACGCGTCCGCGGCGTTCGGATCCAGGGCGGCCGCCGCGACGCGCGCCGCCAACGTCGCCTCGGCGGCGGCGGCGCCGAACGCGCCGCGCGCCTCGCGGGGCGCGAAGGTGCCTCCCGCCGGCGGGGACGGCGCGCGCACCACCGCTGGGCGCGTCCCTGGCATCGCTATGTCCAACGCGGCGCTCATGGCCTCCCAGTCGTCGGGCGCGCTCTCCAGGACCGCGCGCCAGTGCTCGGCGGCGCGCGGCGCGAACGGCGCTCCCAGCGCGGACGCTTGCGCGGCGCATAGCCTCCTTCGCTCGGCGGGCATGGGCACGCACCGCTCGCCCAGGGGGCTTTCGAGCAGTTCCAGCGCCTTTTCGCCCTTCCCACTCTCCCGCAGCACGCGCGCGTACATCAGGCACGTCTCGCGGTCGCGCACCGCGCCGCCCGCCTCCAGCTTCGCGCACATGCTCGAGGCCAACCGCAACAGCGCGGCTTGGCGCTCGCGTCCGTCGTCGTCGCCTTTTTTGCCGCCGGACTCGCCGCCGTCCCGCGTCTGGAGCAGCGCGCCGCAGACGGCCCACATGACGTGCTTCGGGTCGTTGCTCAGCCGGTAGAGCTTCATCGCGCACGTCTGCTGCTTGACGAACGCCCTGGCCCGCGCGTACGACTGGAACAGAGACCGCAGGACCTCCGGGTTGAGCGGGCGCGACTCGGCGGCGGATTCGAACATGGCCACGGTCTGCTCCGTCCGTCCCGTGTTCTTGTAGAAAAGAGACAGCGTGTGCAGCACGGTATCGTCCCGAGGGCCTTCCAAGCGCACGGACTCGCACAGATCCAGTCCCTCTTCTTCCCTGCCCATGCGCTGTAGAACGATTCCCTTCAGCACGCGTCCGATCTGCATCGCGGGGAACTTGCTCAGCAACTCGCGATCGATGGCCTTCAACGCCGCTTTGTTGTTTCCGCCGTCGATCATCTCGTAGATGGGCTCGAGCTTGCGGTGGAGGGCCAAGGGGTCCATCTCCTTGGCGCCCCCCGAGGGCTTCGACTTGCCCATTTCGCGGACCGAGGGGGACGCCGACGCCGGCCAAGGTCACGCGCGCACGCAGCCGCGCGCCAGGGTCTGTCGCGAGGCCCCGCCACGATTCCGCCGACGCCGACACCCGACTTTTTTATTTTTACGAGACGATTTTTCGCGGACGACGACGACAGTTCGTTTTCGAGTGTTTTCGAGTGTGTACGACTACGATCGCTGTCCGACGCGTCGTCGGTAGCTATCGCAAAAGGTTCAGGAGACACGGCTACGCGGTGACGCACGCGCGCCTGATGGATGCTCTCGTCGCGGGTGTCGCTCGCGTCGCTCGCGTTCTCCCTAGCCCCCAGTGCTCGCGCTCTCCCGACTGAGCGCCGTACGAGTGACTGTTCACATGCCATTGTTCAGGAGGTAATCGGCCAAGTTCCCCACGCACGTGTTGCAGTTCCCGCCTTGGATGTTCTCGTCATGCGTCCCGACGACGATGCACGTCGCGGCTTTGCACACGAACAGTCCGACGTTGCCCTGTTGTTCGGTTCGCACGGAGTGGGTCGTTCGCGTCAAAAAGGGTCAGTCAAGTCACGCGGCGTCGCAGCGGAGTTCCCGGGGCGCGCGCTTTTCTTTCGACGAGGTTTTCTTTCGATGTCCCGACTGCGACGTCTCTCTGTTTGTTTGCGACGATGGAAAACGCACCTTCTTGCCCGCGATCATGCGGTCGTCAGACTGGATGAACATGTACTTGGTGCCTCCCAAGTGCACGCCGCCAGCCTGTAGCTCGGAGGGGTCTTCCATGCCCGCCACGATTTTAAGGACCTCCTCGGGGGAAACCTGCGCGGGTGAGGTTGCGGCGTCAGATCTCGTCTCGGGTTCAACGAATAAAAAACATCCAACGTTCGTCGACGCGTCGGGAGGGGACGCACTTCGAACCCGGCGGAGGCGGCCCAGAGCGAGCCGTCCACGCCGCAGATAGCGCCCTGCGTGACGTGCCCGGTCCCGATCAAGTGATCGTCGACATAAGATTGCCAGCTCATGCTGAAGGTGCGCGCGAACTTCTGACGAGCGACGCACGCGGCTTCGGTGCGACTTTCGGCAGAGAGGGTGCCCAAATGAATATCGTGAGCGGCAGCGCACGCCGCGACGGGTTTTCTTGTTTTTGCTTTCACAAGTACGTCTGTCGCGAAGGAAACGTTTCAGGGACGCCTCTCGCCTGTCGCGGACATCCCCTCGAGACGGCTACCGCTACTCGACCGACGCGCGTGTCGTCTCGCCTTCCCAGACGCGATCCGACGCGTTCCGCGATCGATCACTCGCGGTTCCGCAGCCGCTGCAGGCCGTCGTTTATCACGCGGAACGGGTTGAGGGGTTCGGCGCGTCCCGCGGGCTTGCCCTCCTCCGCCTCGTCGTCGTCTTCCGCGCTCGCGTTCCGCGCGCGCCGCTCGGGCGAGTCCGGCGCGACAGTTCTAGGCAGTCTGTCCACGCCGTACTTCGCGAGCGTCTCCGAGGCGACGTACCCGAGGTACTTGGATGCGTCCTCGGGTTTTTCAATCTCGCCCTCCTCCACAAACGCGCTCAGCTGCGCCTCCGTGAACCCGCCCTCGCGGTTCGTCCCCGAGCGCGCGACGCGGAAGTTGAGCCACGCCCAGAGGTTGTCCCCGCCCGCCTCCTCCTCGTCCGGAACCTGACCGAACGCCCGATCCAGCACGGACACCACCGGGTTGCGCCCCTGCACGAACCGCGAGAAGCGCGCGGCGGTGGCGCTGGCGCGCTTCTCGCGTTTCTTGTTCATGAGCGACTTGACCAGCTCCCACCCCGCGCGGTCGTCCGCGTCGAGAACCTCGAAACCCTCGGCGTCGGCGCCCTTCCCGGCGCGGCTGGGCAGCTTGTTCCGCCAGTCCGTCAAGCTCTCGCCGTTCTCCTCCAAGACGCGCCGGAAGTTGATCAGGTTGTTGTCCGGGCGCAGACTCGGCAGGCACATCTGCAGCAGCGTCACGCCCGCGCTGTACGAGTCAAAGCGGTCGGGCACGTTGAGCTGCCACAGGATCGGCGACAGCGCCAGCGCCACGGGCGTGGGCGGCGCCTCCGGGGTCTGCGTGCTCATGATGTACTCCTCCGGCCCGGAGAAGCGCGGGTCCAGGATGAACTCCTTGGGCTGATAGTTGAACCCGAACCGCAAATCGGCGGCGGCGCCGAGGTCGATGAGCTTGAATCGCCCCGCTTTCGGGTCGAAGATCATGTTCTCGGGCTTCACGTCGCGCAGGATGATGCCCGTCGCGTGCGCCGCCGAGAGGTTCTCGCAAATCTGGTCGAAGATGGTGGAGATGATCTTCGCCTTCCTGCGCGCGCCTCTCGGCTCGTTCTCGATGGCGATCCCGCCAGAGCCCTTGAACAGAAAAGGCTCGACGTTGTACGGGAACTCCTTGTCCTCCATGAGCGCGGCGAGAGTCTCGGTACCCTCGAAACGCCACACGATCCACAGCGGGTCCTCTTCCTCCTCCTCGCTCGACCCGATCGCGGCTCTCTGCGCGCGTTTCCAGATGGACCCGCTCGTGGGCTGACTCTTGCCTTCCTTCGGGCCGTAGAACGCGCCGCAGTACGACGCGATGTTTTTCGGGCACGCGCGCATCAGCCGCGAGTTGGTCCAAATCTCCGCCTCGCCGTAGTCTTTGCACCGCTTCAGAACGTACGCCTCGCCATCCTCCGCGCCCGTCGCCTTGTACACCACCCCGAACCCGCCCTCGCCCAGCTTGCCGCCAATCACGAAGTCGTCGATGGAGTAGCGCTTCTGCCCGAGCAGAGGGCGCAGGATGTAGTAGTCCACGACCCCGCCGGCGACGCCGGGCGTGATGGTCAGGTAAAACCCGAGCGTCGTGAGCAGCGAGAGCCCGACCGGGGTGAACAACGGCGCCACCTCGCCCCGGAGCTCGGCGTCCAGGGTGGAGCGGTAGATCTGGTCTCCGCAGTTTTGGATCTGTGTCGTGGAACGCGTGTAAGGGGACGCGCGTGGACGCGGAAGCGGAGGTCAGCGAGGGAGAGGGACCGCGTCGGCGATCGATCGCGCGTCGACGAAAACGCCGAGGGACGAGACGCGATCCGCGATCGCGTCCTCTTGACTGCACACGTCGGGCGGTCGACGGAGACGCACCGTGCACGGCAGGCCGACGCCCGCGGCGAGGTCGGAGATGGCCTGCACGGCCTCGAAGTGCGCGGCGCGCACGGAGACGGCGCCGCGGCGGCTCCCGCCGCGTTTGAACGCGCGCCTCGAAGACACGCGCGCGGGCACCGCGGCGTTCAGCTGACGGTGGCACCCGGGGACCGCGCGCGACGTGTCGGAAGGCGCGCTCGCGTGTCGGGCGACAGCGGTCGGGCCAGCCGCGGCGCGATACGTGACGGCCTGCATCGCGTCACGAGTCACAGGTCGGTGGAAGGCACGCGCGACTTCGACCGGACGAAAGCGTCGGACGGGGGCTGTGCGCTTCGACCTGCCGCGACCAGGATTGACGAGTCCTCGTCATCAAAATCGCGATCCTTCGCGTCTGATTTGGCTGCACGCGCGATCTCGAAAATGGGTCGAAATGGAAAAAAGGTGTCGTATGCGCAATCACCCTGCGGCCGATCGCTCGAAGCGCCTTTCGCGACCGTGTCATTTAGAAAGCGCTCGAGCACAAGAACAGTTGACGAGTTCAAGAGCGCGACGACGGGAGGCGGCGCGGTATCGCTTGTCTTTGTGGTTACGTGTTATAGTCTGTGCTTCTCCTCGCGCGCTCATTCATCCTCCTCGTCCTCGTCCTCGTCCTCGTCCGCGCCGTAGCGCGAGATGATGTCCGCGTCCGCGGCGACGGCGACGGCGGGCTCGGCGACGAGCTCAGCGCCCGGCTCGCGGCCCGTGGGGATGCGCAGGAGGTAGTACACCAGGTTCACCAGGATGGCGGTAACAGGCTTGAACAACGCGAACACGGCGATGAACAGCCCGAACAGACCGAACGCGCCCATCGTGCGGAGTTTGCCTCTCCAGTTATCGTTATCGCCGCCGCCGCCGCCGCCGAACCACTTCTTGATCCCACCCCCGAACCCGCCGCCCCCGGAGTCGTCGAACTGCGCCAACGCGTCCCCTTTGCTGCCCATCGCGTCCAGCAACGCTCTGCGCGCGGCGTCCTCCTTCTTCCCGTGCGCGACCACGAGGGCGCCGCGCGCGCGCTCACGCCTCACACGCATCCCGCCGCCGGGAACCGCGCCCGAGAGGGACGCGGTCACGCGAACGGCGCGGCCGCGGCGCGCGGCCGCCGCCGTCGGCGTCGCGGTGACGAGGCTTCCGACAGCCAGCATCTTGACTCGGCCGATAGGGTCCGCGAACGCGGAGGTGGATGTCGACGCGGAAGCACCGTCCGTCGGACGCAGGCGCCTAGCAGGCGGTCTCCGATTCAGTCGCGGTCGCGGCGGTCGCTTGAGCGCGCCTGTCCTTTGTGCGCCGGCGCCGAGCCTGCAGCGGTCGAAAAAGCGAGCGCCGACACCACCGGATAAGGAGCGGAGGCCACAATCCCACGAATCACGATTCACGACGTGCGGGTTGACATGATTGCCAGCCTCCAGTCAAACGTGGCTGGCGTGTTCGATCTCGTCTCCTCGGACACGTCACACGCGCCCGCGCACTGCCGCGTCTCACTCCGGCGCCGTCTACGCCCGCGGGTCTATCGCGGTCTCGTAGACGACTGACGAGATGTCTTCGTGCACGGCGCGCGGGTCGCTCGCCGTCCACGCGAGGGCGGCGCGACCCCGCGACGCGCGCCGGAGACGTGTCGGTTCGGGTTCGCGTCGTGCCTCCGCGCCCCCCCGCGCCGGCGTCGGGGCCGTGCTCTCCCCCACGCTGGAGACCGACCCCGCGCTCACCGCGCCCACGAAAGCCAGGCTGGTGGCGGTCGTGCCCGGGGGTGGCGCGGCGTCGTTCCTGCCCTACCCCCCCGGCCTGCCCGAGGACGCGCGCCCCGCGGGCGCGTCCGGCCCCGACTGGATGGAGGTGATGTCGCACATGGCGCTCCGGCTGACGTGGGTCGACCCCGGGTTCGCCATGGACGTCTTCGCGCACGACGCGCCCCTGGAGGACATCCAGCAGAGCGCGGCGAACGCCGACGTTTTCGTCGTCATCGGCGTCGGCGACGGCGTGCTCGCGAGCGCGCTCCGCGACGCGCTCGCCGGCGTCCCAACCGGCGCGGCGCTCGGGTGCAGCGACGCGCTGGCCAAGGAGTCGCGCGTGGCGTTCCAGCCCGTGCGCGAGATGCGCGTGATGGAGGCCAAGCTCGTTCCCTGGGGCCAGGCCAACAAGGATCTGCGGCTGATGGAGCAGGTGACGGGCTTGTTCGAGCGCGAGAACCACCTGGACTTGCTTTTCCTGCACATGCTGCTGCTGGACGCCGCCGGCGCGCGCGTGCCCGCGGTGGACATCAACCAGGACTTGAACGTCGGTAACGTGTGGTGCATCGCGAAGAACTGCAACAAGCAGCTGTTCGCGTGCTACCAAGACGACCGCTGCGTCAAGTCGTTGGACTGCATCGACGCGTGCGGGTTGAACGACCAGGTGTGCACGTACACGTGCATTCGGTCGTACCAGAACGATCAGTTCCAGCTCTTGGCGCGGTGCATGTTACACAAGAATAACTGCCTGGGGAATGACGCCGCGCGCCCTTCGTTGCCCGAGGTGATGCCCATGACGTCGTTCCGGGGCGAGCCGCTGACGCACGAAGTCGCGGAACAAATCATGCAGGGCTGGTATGGCGAGGGCCGCGACTCAAAGCCGTACTCGTGGCTGGCGGTGGCGGGCCAGAACCCGGCGTACGACCACTTCCCGTGCCAGTACCAGATCTGGTACCGGGGCAAGGCGCGGAACAGCTTCTGGTACAACCCCGTGTTCAAGGTGCAGACTCTTGATGGCGATGAGGTGTGGCGCCGGTCGGACTACCGGTGCAAGCGCGGGGAGGTTCCGGGGACGTTTTACTTCTCCTTCATGGACAACGGCGTGACCTCTCTGGAGTACTGGCGGGTGGTGGACGCCGCGGACGACCTCTCCTGGTCGCTGTACTACTACGCGGGCGCGGCGAAGGTGGCCGGCCAGGCGTACATCGGCGCGGTCCTGGCGACGAAGGACGGGATGTGGCCGGACAAGGCGCACCTGCCGAGGATTGAGAAGAGTCTATGGGAGGGGTGCGGCGTGAAACTCTGGGAAATGTGCGAGGTGGACAACTCGGCGTGCGGCGACGCGCCGCTCGACCCGTACCACGAGCCCGTGCTCATGCCTCCTCTGGCGTGACTTGTTTGAAAGACGATGAAGAGAGAGACGAGATGGGTGTCTTACGGATGGAAACCCCTATAGCTATGGTGCTCGATATGTACAAGCGAGCGCTCCTACTCTTTGCGTTTCTCGCGCCGCGCCGTCGCGCCATCAGCGCTCCGCGTCAGGGTGAACCATATAATGGTCGCTCACGTGTCCATCCGAGTCCGCGTACACGGTCGAGCCGTGCTCATTCACGAACCCGGTGTTCACTTTGATATCCTCCTGCTCATTCGTGGGGTTCGCTAAGATCGCGTCCGTCACGCCGTTCGCGATGTCCTCCGCGATGTTCCCCGTAGCGGGAGGAGCGGGCGGGGTGAGCCCGTTGTGGTGGTACCGCGCGGACATCGAGGACGGGGACGTGTGCACGATGGTCTCGTCCACCGCCGCCACGGCGCTATCGTCGTCGGTCATCCAGTGGCGGTACATCAGCGTCGCGCCGATAACGATCACGATGAAGCCGATGACGTACGCCGCGCTCCTCGCCCACGTCTGCTTGGGTTTCGCGGGGGTGTTACCCACCTTCTCCACGGTCGCGGGAGTCGCGCCGTATTGAATGGTGATCTTCTGCCCGGGCTTGCTGAACGCCGCCGCCTCGACGTCCGACATGATGACGGATGGAAGATTAGTCCGACCACGAATGCAGTTGACGAGGGTCGGCGCGCTCGTCGAGTGCGCGCGCGGCGAGGGGGTTCCCCGTCTCGCTCGATTTGTAGTCTACGCAGTAGAGATGTACGGCAAATACACGAAAGTGCCCGACGATCGAACATCGATTTGGGTTCGCGGCCCTTTGCGTCGGGACGAATAGACCGAGATTGACGGTTCGAACGGGGCGTTCGAGAACGATTCGCGGTCCGCGACCGTGCGGCGTTACCGCGAAAAGTAAGGAAAGTCGACGATGACGCGAGCGGTTCGAGCGCGGGATGGCGAGTTTTGATGTCGACCGAGGTCGTGTCACTGTCGCGCACGTCCGAACGGGCGTATTGACGCGGCATCGTCGCCTGAAAGAGAGGCGGGTGGGGCTGCGAAAAACGCTTTGCGACGAACACGAAAAACATCAGACAACTGTTGTTGCTTTTGGCCAATCGACGATTTGCGCGCTTTTTCAACTGCCACGACGGTTTCTCCGCACTTGCCGGGGTGCACAGGCCGGCGCCCCGATGCTCGGTGTGAGGCTCCCCGTCGCGGGAGTCGCGACCGGCACACCGCACGCATCAGCCCGTTCCCCCCCCGCTCGCGTTCTCGCGCACGCGTTCGATAGGTATGGCCGCGTCGCGGGTCGTTCCGCGTGCTTTTCGCGGAGTGGTTTGGCGCGAAGAATTCCATGTCGGATGGCCTCTCTCGGCGGTGGCCGGAACCCCCGGGGGGTCGAGTTCGGGGCCGTTCCCGACGAGCGCGGCATCGCGCCCCCGGACACGGCCACGATGCGCCCCGGCGACCGCACGGATGGCGACGGGTCGAGCGACTGGATCACGCTCACCGCGCTCGCCGCGGCGGCCATCTTCGTGTGCTATGCCGACCGCTCCAACATCTCGACGGCCATCATCCCGATGGCCAAGGCGTTCTCGTGGGACAAAGTCGCCGAGGGCGGCGTCTTGAGCGCGTTCTTCTACGGCTACGGCCTGACGCAAATCGTGGGCGGGCGCGCCGCGGACCGCTTCGGGGGGAAGAACGTGCTGCTGTTCGGTGTCGCGGCGTGGTCGCTGGCAACGTTCTTCACGCCCGCGGCGGCGGCGGCGGGCGCCGCGCCGCTGCTGCTGGCGCGCGCGTCGCTGGGCGCGGGCGAGGGCGTGGCGTTCCCCGCGGTACACGCGCTCATCGCGAGGCACGTCCCACTCGAGCGGCGCACCACCGCGGTGGCCACGGTCACGGCGGCGTCCTACGCGGGCGCGGCGTTCGCATTCGGCGTGACCCCGCGCGTCGTCCTCGCCGGCGGCTGGGAAGCGGCGTTCTACGCCTTCGGCGCCGCCGCGCTGCTGTGGGTCCCGCTCTGGGTCCCGGCGAGGTTCGCGGTGGTCGAGGTGGGATCGGCTCGATCGCCGCCGATGACGGATGATGACGGAACGAGCGACGTCGACGACCAAGCTTGCGATGACGCGCGCGACGACGTCGGCGGCGCGTTCGACGAGTGGTGGGCTCTCGTGAAGACGCACGAGGTTCGCGCCATCTGCGCGGCGCAGTTCGCGCAGAGCTGGGGCAGTTACGGCCTGCTGAGCTGGCTCCCGACGTACTTCGACGAGGCACTGGGCGTGCCTCTTGGAGACCTGCCCGCGTTCACGGTGCTGCCGTACTTCATCCAAGGCGTCGTCGGCGTGGCGAGCGGCGTGTGCGCGGACGCGCTCGTCGCGGAAAAAAAGGCGTCGACGCTCTTCGTGCGGCGCGCGTTCCAAGCGGCGGGGATGGTGGGCCCGGCGGTCTGCCTCCTCGCCGCCGCGTGGCTGGGCCGCGGTGGCCTGGACGGACGCATCGCGGACACCAACGTCATCGCTGCCGCGGCGTGCGTGGACGTCGGCCTGGCGCTCTCGGCGCTGACGCTCGCCGGAGTCAGCGTCTCGCACCTCGACGTCGCGCCCAAGCACGCCGGCTTGGTCTTCGCCACCGGCAACACCTGCGCCACGATCGCCGGCCTCATCGCCGTGCCCGTCAGCGGGCTGATCCTGGAGCGCACGAACCAGAACTGGAGCGTGGTGTTTGGCGTGATCGCCGCGGTGTTCGTGCTGGGCGCGGCGCTGTGGTGCGCGTGGGTCGGGGTCGAACCCGTCGCCGCGGACGACGCGCGTCGTGACTCGTGAGGAGTTTTGAAAAGAAACCGTGGGTGATACATACACAATGATCTAGTCTCATAAAAGTGCACAAATTGTGGGGATGTCGGATGTGTAATGTGTAAACAGTCTTACACTTTCACACGATGTGCCGCGAAAAGAAAAGAGACGCCAGAAACGTCCGCACTCGCCGAAGCGCGCGTGCACGTCGTGCGCGATGGCCATGGCACCTCCCAAGCCCAAGATGGGGGTCGACCCCGCGCGCAGTCGCGATATCATGGACGACATGGTCAACGTGGTGCGTGTTCGCGCGCTTCCCCACCCTCGTGCCCCCCCGCGCGCCGTTTTGAAATGCGCGAAATGTAAACGTTCCCCCGCCCTTCCTTCCTGACGCGATCCCCCCTGCCCTCGGCGCGCGCAGGTGGAGACGTACGTGGCCGACGGCTTCGACTCGTTCGAGGAGTGCCTGACTCAGGAGCTCCCGCAGGACGACGAGACGGAGGCCGCGCTGAAACGAGGGCTGGACGTGATGTACCGCGCGGCGCAGGAGCGGATAGACGAGCACTTCGGTCGGTTCGCCGAGCACTGCGGAGGCACGTGCTTCGCCGTGCCCAAGGAGCTTCTGCAGGCTCAGGACCTGGCCGAGAACCTGCCCTCGTGCTCCGCGGAGGAGGAGCGCGCGCTGGACGAGCAGCTGCGCGCGCTGCGCAAGCGCCTCGCGCACGCCAGCGCCATGCGCACGCACTGCGACGCGCAGCGCGACGCTCTGCAGGCGGAGATGGCTGACCACGCGCGCGTGGTGGAGCAGCTCCAGCTGGGCAAGGAAAACGCCGTGCTTGGCGGCGTGAAGGGCGGGAAGCAGGGCGTGGAGGCGGCGGCGGCAGCGGTGGTGGCGGCGGCCAGGCAGCTCCAGCCCCTGCTGGAGCAGGCGGAGGAGATGCAGAGGCGGGGCGTGGCGTTTTCCGAAAGCGCCGGCATCGCGCCGGGCGCGGCGGACCCCGCCGTCGCCGCCAAGCGCGCGCTGCGCGAGCACTTCAAAAACGGCGCGACGCTGGAGACGCTCAAGTCCATTAACTCGAGGCTGAACGCGCGGAAACACGCCGAGGCGGTCGGAACGAAAGCCACGCAGTGAATCTTCACCGCGGCCGATGTGATACGTAATGAGTCTCGCGATGTGTGTACGTAGACCGCCGCGAATGTCGCGCGACCCGCTCGAGCAACCGTCGTCTCGCGTGACGTCGACGAGTTCCCGCGCGTCCTCTCTTGCAGCCCGCCGCCGCGCGGACGATTCGCCTCGCTTTCATCTCGCGTTCGTCGTCTCACAGGTTCCTTTCCTTGTACGAGGCGGCGGGTATGCCGTTGGGGAACACGTTCTTCTTGGCGAACCGTTCCCACTGCGCCTTGCAAAAGTCCAGGCTCTGCAAAACCACGTTGGCGCGTTTTCGCCTCTTTCGCCCGTCGTCGTACCGCCCGCCGCCCATCCCGAACCCTCCGCCGGTGGGCATCTGCCCGCTGTCCAGGCTCGAGGAGCTGCCGTTCGCCCCCGCCAGCCCGCCACCGGGCAGCACGCTCTCGTTGGCCGCGAGCGAGATAAAGAAGCCGAAAGGGACGATCCACACGACCATCAGGAAGAATCCCAGCAAGTACTCCACGCTGTAGTACTCCGCGGCGTCGTTCCTGAAGTGCCGCATCCACATGAAGTGGTTCGCCACCAGCGCCGCGACCGATCCCAGGAACTCGGGGCTCGTCAGCGCCATGAACGGGAATTTCTTCAGCAGCGTGTGGTACGTGCACAGCGCGCCCACGCTAAGCGCGATGTTCACGAACGGCAGCCTGTCCACCACGAGCAGCGCGACGTTCAGGCCGATCGAGATCTTGATGGACCACGCCAAAACTTTTTTCGTCACGCGCGTGTACTCCTCGACCATCTCCGCGAGGTAATACAGGCCCGTCGCGAGGCAAACGGCGATGAACACCAGGAACAAATACCCGCCCGTGTACACGACGATGTTAGAGAGGAACGGCATCGCGATCCGTCCGTGTATCAGCTCTCTGGAGCGTCTCCGAATGAATCGGCGGGACTTCATTTCTCGAGTTATCGTTTCGACGAGCGTCCAAGATTCTCAAGCGGGCGCCGTCAGCCTTTCCAGACAAATCCTTTCGTCCGCGTCGCTGATTGGCTCGCTCGCCTCGCCCGCTGCCACTCCGTGGCGCGGCACGCAGGGGCGCCGGTCCTCCCGACCCGGGCGAGATAAGCATGTCGGAAGAGCCCCTCGATCGTATCGTACTGCGCTACCTTCAGAAGCGAGGGTACACGGACGCTGAGCGCGCGCTCAGGACCGAGGCGAAAATCGCGAGCGTCAGCCAGATGGCGCTCGTGCCCCACCTGGGCGCCGACGCGAGTATCGCCGACCACATCCTCTACTACAACGAAGCGGACAGCGACCCCGAGGCGCTCGTGGAGGGGTACCGCCTGCTTCGCGAGTGGACGCATCAATCGCTCGACTTGTACAAGGTGCGAGAGGCACCCGAAGCTTTCGAGTTGCCATCCCCACGCGCGCGAAAAAACAACAACCCTAAATGCGCGCGCGATCCGAACGAGGCACCCGCTTCCTCCCACCCGCCACGCCATCTCCGCGCGTCCGCCGTGACTGTGCGCGTTCCCTGACCACCCTCTCTTCTACTTTCCTCCCGCGAACCACGAACCCCCGCACCGCAGCCCGAGCTCCTGCGCGTGCTTTACCCGATGTTCGTGTACTGCCACCTCGAGCTCGTCTCGGCGGACGTCCCCGAGCTCGCGCGCGAGTTCCACCGTCGGTTCGCGTCCGACCACGAGCTCGCGCACGGCGAGGAGACCGTTGCGCTCGCGGGCCTGGCCTCGCCCGCGCACTTACGCTCGGATCCCACGGCGCTGAAGCTGAAACAGAACCGCATGCCCGTGCGGTGCTGCCAGTACACGTTCGACCTGCTGGTCAAGTACCTGCACGTCGCGAACCAGATGGCGTTGCTCTCCATCCTGAACAAGCGCGTCGTCGTGACGGTGACGGACGGCGACCCCGCGCCCGAGGTGGACGAAGCGGCGCGCGCGGCTCGGTCGACCATCACCGGCATCGGCCCACCCTCGTTCGTGGACGCGTTCAACGCCAAGAAGACGGGTCGCTGGGGCATGCTGGAGCAGTCCGTGGAGGTGCAGGCGATGGATGAGTTTGAGGAGGAGAGGGCGCGCGCCGAGAAGGAGGAGGGCGACGGCGACGACGAGAAGGACGCCAAGCCGATGTCCAAGCGCTCGAAGGCGGCGGCGGAGAAGGCGAAACGCGAAGCCGAGGAGAAGGAGCGGCTGGAGCAGGAAGCGGGAGGGGGCGCGCCCCAGAAATACGTCCCTACCATCGTCAAGAGCGAGATCCCGGTGCCCGAACTCTCGTACCAAACGCGGCTGGACGCCATGGAGGACGCGCGGTACCGCGCCTCCGTCGGAGCCGACGCGCCGCCGTCCGTCGCGTTCTACACCTTCACGCACGCGCACGGGCACCTGAACTGTGCGACGGTGTCGCGCGACGCGGCGATCGTCGCGGGCGGGTTCGCGGACAGCGCCGTGCGCGTCTGGGATATGAACAAGGCGGTCCCGGGCGGCGACGGCGACGCGTACGAGACGGACCCCGAGAGCCGCGCGCGGTGGGCGGCGAAGGATGCCGCGCTGGACGCGCCGGCGGCGGAGCGCGGCGAAGGCAAGGAACTCGACACGGCGATGGCGGACGCCTCCGCTGTTCCCGAACCGCGCGGCGCTGGCGTTCCGAACACCGGCGCGCCGAACGAGGGCGTCTCCGAGGCGGAGCTCGCGTCCGGCGCGAGACCGGCGCGCGGCGCGCGACTGGCGCGCCCGACGCCGTCGACGGAGTACGTCGGCCACGCCTCGGCGGTGCACGGCGTGTCTCTGTCGCCCGGGAACGAGTTCCTGCTGTCGTGCTCCCGCGACGCCACCGCGCGCGTCTGGTCGCTCGAGCTGCAGACGTGCCTGGCGGCGTACCGCGGGCACGAGGCACCGGTGTGGGACGCGCGCTGGTGCGACCGCGGGCACTACTTCGCGACGGCGTCGTACGACAAGACGGCGCGCGTCTGGGCGATGGACTCGCCGCGCGCGCGGCGCGTGATGACGGGGCACCTGGCGGACGTGGACTGCGTGGCGTGGCACCCCAACTGTAACTACATCGCCACGGGCTCGGCGGACAGGACCGTGCGCGTGTGGGACGTGGCGTCCGGCGCGTGCGTGCGCATCTTCGTGGGGCACTCCAGCGGCGTGCGCGCGCTCGCCATGAGCCCGGATGGGAAGTCCGCGGCGAGCGCCGCCGAGGACGGCGGCGTGCTGGTGTGGGACCTGGGCACGGCGCGCGCCACGCACGCCTTCGCGGGGCACCGCGGGCCGGTGTTCTCGCTGGACTACGCGGGGGGCGGGCGCGGGAATTTGCTCGCGAGCGGGGGGGCGGACGAGACGGTCAGGCTCTGGGACACCGCCGTCGCCTCTGACCCGGACGCGGCGAAGAAGAGACCGCCGAAGAAGGGCGCGAGCGGAGCTCTGGACGGCGCGCCGCGAGCGCGGGGACCGACGCGGACGCTGCGCACGAAATCGACCCCCGTGTGCGCGGTTTCGTTCACGGGGAGGAACCTGCTCATGGCCATGGGCGCGCGCGCGCCTTTCTCGAAAGCCGCGTAGAGGGAATGACAAAACGAGTTCGGAGCGTGAAATACGTAAACTCCTTTACCGATACGTGTCACGCGGCGGTAGTTACTGTGTCGCGCGCGCTTTCATAGTACTGGCGTCGCGACTCGACGCTCCGGCGCGCGAAACGCGCGCGGCTCGAAAACGAACGCGCATCTTCGAAACGCGTCCGTCGTTTTCGGCGTTTCACGCTCGCCGTACGCGCGCGACGCTCGTAGAGACACGCGTTTACTTTTTCAAGTACTCGTGGTCCGGGAGTCGTCCGACACACTCCAGCTTGGATCGCCTGTGCTCGATTTCGTTGGTCCAGTCCGGGGTGGCGTCGATCTGCTCGCCCGGCGACAGCCAAGGGAGCGCGCACTCGTATTTCTTCTCCGTCCGCCGTCGGTTCAGCTCGAGCCGGTCCCACTCGCGACACCCGGTCTCGGCGAAGTCGTCCAGAAGCTTGAAGCAGCGCAGGCGCGCGAACTCGTTCCCGGCGTCGTCCTTGTGGAGCACCAGCGTCGAAGCGTTCGTGGTGTTCGTGCCCAGGCGGCACGTGTACACCTCGCACGGAAACCCGGAGCACACCGGCACTGGCTCGAACGGCGCCGCCGCCGCCAGCGCCGCGCGCGCAGCGTGCGCGGCGTCGACGTCGCAGAAACCGCCGTCGAGGAGGTGCGTGTCGAGCGCGCCGGGGGGGCCGAAGGGCGTCCGGTTGGGGATGACGCGCCAATTGCCGCCGCCCACGCCGCCGCCGAACCACGGCGGGCCGATGATCACGCCCTGCGGGCCCCAGTACGGGAACGGGAAGGGGCTCCACGCGCGCCCGGCGGGGTCGGCGGAGTCGAGCCCGGCGTCTGAAGACGTTCGAGGCTGCGCTCGGACGTCGGCGAGCGGAGTGGAGAGTCTCGTCGACGACAGCGCGGCGCTCCGCGAAGAGGCGCGCGCGTCAGAGGACGCCGACACCGCGAGCACGGCGGTCAGGAGGAGGAACGAGCGAAACATGCGGTGGTGCGGTAGCAGCGCGTGCGGTGTGTGGCGAGCGCGCGCGCTGTTCTCGAGAGAAAAACGACGAGCCAAAACCGTCTCGCTCGAGCCTCGTGCGTCGCGCATCACATGGCTCGAACCTTTGCTGCTTTGTGATTTCGCATTTCCGAGATGCGGACATTGGACCTCGGACAAAGATATGGAAGTTTAAACCAACAATCAATTTGACGAGCGGGCGTGCATTGCGACTGGCGCTCAACGCGACCTTGAGGCGCGCGTCTGGCGAGCTCGCTCGGCGCTCTGTCGAGCGTCAGTGGTTCGGCCGGTCGCGAGGCGCGAGCCGGCCGGCGCGCCGCGCTCTCGGTGGTGGTCGGAGACCTGCGCAATGGTGTCTCTGCGGACGCCTGAGCCCGAGTGGCGCGGTGATGTCACCTTTGGCGACGAGTACGCGGAGTCCCCGAGCGCGTCGCGCACGTACGACCCGCGCGAAATCGATCCTGTGGTACGTTCACCCTTCGAGAAGACGCGCTGTCGCGCGCGAACGCACCCGCGACCGGCGTTCGCGCCCCGATCGTCGATTTTGTTGCTTTTTCTCGCGCGTTTTGCCCTCTACGCGTCGGAGAATTGTCGAGTCACCTCAATCCCTCTCGAGCGAGCCCGCTGACCCTCCACCCCCCCAGGTCGTCGAGGATATTCTGAACCACTCGGAGGAAATCGCCGTCGCCGAGGATGGCCACGGCGGCGAGGTCACTCTGCTTCGCCTGCTGAAGGTGCGCGGCCCCCATCGCGAAACGACGCGCGATATAACCTCACGCAATCGTGATGTACATGCATGTATCAAGTCACTCGCTCTCGAAGCGACGGAGTCGGGTCGCCCGGATCGTGCCGTGAGCGCGACGTGGGAATCCGACGGTTTTTCGGTTTTTTTTCCTTCGCGGGAAATCCGAAGGTCTCGCTCGCGGTCAAAACTCACCTCCTCCCCCGCTCTTCACGCGTTCCGCCCCTCTTCGAAACCGAAACCGAACCTTCGCAGGGTTACGAGTCCGTGCTGACCGAGCACGGCATCTCCCCCGAGGAGGACACGCAGTACTACCGCTTCCTGCTGAAGCTGTCCCTCGATCCCGACCCGGACTGGTGGGTGAAGTACGAGCGCGAGAAGGCGCGCGTCGCCGCCGCCGGCGGGCTCGGCGGGCGCTCGCCGCTGCGTTCGGCGGTCACGCTCGTGGGTCAGAGCGCGTCCGTTACGCGGAGCGCGATGCGGCGCGGGCGCGAAAAGCCGTACGGCCAGCAGGCAGCGTCGCCCGGGGAGGACGCGCGCGAGTTTGCGCGCGACTTGCGGGACGTGCGCCGGCGCGTGATGGATGAGTACTCGCGCGAGACCGCGACCAACCGCGGGAGCTCGAGGGGAGAAAGACGCGCGACCAGTTCGCGTCGCTCGAAAGGAGGGTCGGTCCCGTATCACGATGACACACACGAAGACGCGCACACGCGCGACTCAGACCCCGCGGAGGACGGGTACGCCGACTTCAAGCTCACGGCGGCGGCGTTTCGCGTCTGGATCCGACACGCGTCGTCGCTGCGCGCGCTGCGCACGGCGCGCGAAGCCGCGGTGGAGAACTGGATGATCTCCGTCTCGTTCTGGGAGTGCAACGCGCTGAAGCGCACGCTGGCGCGCTGGCGTGCGAGGCACAACGTCATGCAGCTGCACGCGCTGCGGTTCTGGTACGGCGAGAACCTGCGCAACCGCTTCCGGTACTGGAAGGAGCACACCTACCGGCTGCGTGCCGAGCGCGCCGAGGACGCGATCAACGTGCGCCGCGCGCTCGCGGCGTGGTCCGGGAAGAACCTGTCGCACTGCTTCGCCAAGTGGCGGACCGCCATCGCGGACATCAACGACGCGCGCGAGGACGCGCTGGCGGTGGCCATCGCCCAGCGGCGCGCGCGCGCGCTCCGCGCGTGGTCGGCGGAGGCAGCGCGGAGCGCCGCGCTCGACCGGCTGGGCGGCGACGTGGAGGCGCACGCCGCGCACCGCCTGAAGGTTCTGTTCTACGTGAAGTGGCGCTCGGCGTTCCACGAGCGCGCGCGCCGCCGCGAGATCATGCGGCGCATGGGCGCGCGCATGCGCAACCGCGCGCTGACCGGCGCGATCGCGGGGTGGCGCGCCAAGACGAGCGCGGCGCTGGAGCAGAAGGCGCTGCTCGCGGGCATCGCCGCGCGTTTCCGCAACCGCCGGCTGGTCGCCGCGTTCAACTCGTGGGGGCAGACGGCGTCGAGTGCGTCGCTCGAGCGGGACAAGCTCCGCGGCATCGCCGCGAGGCTGATGCACGGCTCCGCGACGCGGTGTCTGCGCGCGTGGCACGACCACGCCTCCGAGCAGACGCGGCTGGAGGGTTTGTGCATCAAGGTGGCGTCGCGCATCGCCCTGATGGCCGCCGCCGGCGCATTTGCGAAGTGGCACGACTTCGCGGAGGAGACCCTGAGGCACCGGGACGTGTGCTCGCGAGTCGCGTCGCGCATCCTGAACCGAGTGAAGCTCGGCGCGTTCACGGGCTGGGTCGGCTTCGTGGAGACGATGCGGCGCGAGAAGGAGTGCTTCGAGCGGGTCAAGGCGCTCCCCGAGCGGCGTCTGGCGCGCTTCGGCTGGACGTCGTGGCGCGAGGCGTACGCGCTCCGGCTCAAGATGCGTCGCACCATGCAGATGCTGGTGAACTCCTCGACGGTGCGCGCGCTGCGAGCATGGCACGCGCACGTCAACAGCGTTAAGGAGGACAAGAACGCCGCGTCCAAGGCGCTGGGGTTCCTGCTCAATCGCACCATCGCCGGCGCTTTTGCGCGGTGGCGAGACGCCGTGAACGAACTCGTCGAGCTGCGCGAGAAGATGCACAGGGTCATGGCGCGCGTCGCGCAGCGGTCGGTTGTGGGCGCTTTCGCGCGGTGGCGAGAAGCCGTGAACGAACTCGTCGAGCTGCGCGAGAAGATGCACAGGGTCATGGCGCGCGTC
>MDSV01061662.1_pt1 | contig 24912 bp, 22 predicted proteins | sample 810851 | NCBI WGS metagenome assembly MDSV01 (sample SAMN05326640, study PRJNA326480) | marine metagenome | isolation source: seawater | place: Atlantic Ocean: North East | collected 2012
ATTCTCTCAGATCTATCACCACTCCCAATTTTGTTTTTTCTATCTTCTGATCTCTCTTGATCAATTCTTGATCTTTCTAAATCATATAGTCTTGATCTTAAAATTTTCATACCCTTTGCTTTATTTTTATGTTGGGATTTTTCATCTTGTTGAGATACTGATAAACCTGTCGGTATATGAGTAATTCTTACAGCACTGTCTGTTGTATTTACAGATTGTCCTCCTGGCCCTCCAGCTCTGAATACATCAATACGTAAATCTGACTCGTTAATCTTTAAATCTACCTCTTCTGCTTCTGGCAAAACTGCAACAGTAGCAGCTGAAGTGTGAACTCTACCTTGGGTTTCTGTATCTGGTACTCTTTGAACACGATGAACACCACTTTCATATTTTAAGGTTGAATAAATATTTTTTCCTTTAATAGATGCTATAACTTCTTTTAATCCACCTGCCTCACTTTGAGACATGCTTATTAATTCTAATTCCCACTTTTTTTTTATTACTTACTTTTTCATACATTTTAAATAAATCAGAAGCAAATAAGCTTGCCTCCAATCCCCCAGTACCAGCTCTAATTTCAATAATAGCATTTTTTTTATCAGCTTCATCTTTTGGAAGTAAAAATAATTTTAATTTTTTTTCAATTATTTCATTCTGTGTTTTAAGTGTTTTTAACTCTGTTTCTGCCATTATAATAAAATCTTTATCACTATTTTGATCTTCTAGTATTTTTTCTAATTCCTTTTTTTCATTTTCGTAAGAATGATATTTTTTTGCATCATCAATAATTTCATTTAAATCAGAATACTCTTTTGATTTTTCTGCAAATTGTTTTTTATCTACATTTCCAGATGATAATTCTTTTTCTAATAAGGAATGACTAGATATTAAATCTTCAATTGTTTTTAATGGGATCATTATAATTTTTTATCAATCTCAGCTGCTTTTTTTTCAACTTCGCTTACGACTCTCGATATAATATCTTTAGATAAGACTTTTTCATTTTGTATTCCAGATAAATAAAGCATATTGTTTCCCTTCCCACCGCCTGTAATTCCTATATCTGTCATAGAAGCTTCACCAGGACCGTTAACTACACAGCCAATAATAGATAAAGTAATTGGTGTTTTTATATGAGAAAGCTTTTCTTCTAAAATTTTTACAGTATCAATTACTTGAAAAGCTTGTCTAGCACATGATGGACAAGAAATAATCTTTACTCCTCTTTTTCGTAAATTAAGCGATTTAAGTATTTCATTGCCAATTTTAATTTCTTTTACTGGATCATCAGATAACGAAACTCTTATAGTGTCACCAATTCCATCCATTAAAAGTGACCCTAATCCCATAGATGATTTGATGCTTCCAGGAATAAAGCTTCCTGCTTCGGTTATTCCAAGATGCAAAGGATAATCTGTAATTTTTGAAAGTTGTCTATAAGCTCCTATTGATAAAAAAATATCTGAAGATTTTACACTTATCTTAAAATTAAAAAAATCCTGATCCTCTAAAATTTTTATATTTCTGATAGCACTTTCTACTAAAGCCTCAGGACAGGGTTCTTTATATTTTTCTAATATATCTTTTTCAAGAGAACCAGCATTTACACCAATCCTTATCGAACAATCATTATTTTTAGCAGCAGTCAGTACTTCATGAATTTTTTTTTTATCTCCAATATTTCCAGGATTAATTCTCAAACATTTTGCTCCATTTTCTGAGGCTTCAATTGCTCTCTTATAGTGAAAATGAATATCAGCTATTATAGGAACTGGAACATGCTTTGTAATTTCTTTTAAGGCTAAAGTTGAGTCTTCATCAGGGCAAGAAACTCTTACTAAGTCTGCTCCCTCTTCACTAATATCATTAATTTGTTTTATAGTAGCTTTAACATCTGAAGTTAAAGTGTTAGTCATTGATTGTATAGAGATTGGATTGTCTCCTCCAATCTTAACGTTTCCAACTCTAATGACTTTTGTTTTTTTTCTTTTTATATCTCTATAAGGTCTTATGCTCATTTTTAATCTTTAATCTAATTTAAATTCTTTATGCAAAGCTGCTACAGCTTTTTTAGTTTGTTTGTTTGAAATTAAAACAGAAATTTTAATTTCAGATGTAGAAATCACCATAATATTAATTCTTTTTTCTGCAAGTGCTTGAAACATTCGATAAGTAATTCCGGGAGTTGTAACCATTCCTACACCAATAATTGAAACTTTTGATACATTTTTATCATACGCTAATTTTCTGAAAGAAATCTTCTTATTATCTTTTATTATCTTTTGGGTTTTTTTTAAATCTTCAGATTTAATTGTAAAAGTCATATCAGTCTCTTTTCCATTCAAAGAAATATTTTGAACTACCATATCTACATTTATTTGGTTAAGCGATAATGGTTTAAAAATTGAAGCAGCTACTCCAGGTTTATCTTTTACTCCTACTATAGTTACTTTTGAGTCATTTTTTGTTGAAGAAATTCCAGTTATAATTTGATTACTCAATGAATTTTTTGAACTAGTAATCAATGTGCCTGATTTTTTTTTAAAAGATGATCTCACAAGAATATCGATCTTATGTAATTTTCCATCTTGCACTGATGATGGTTGCATTACTTTAGATCCAAGCGATGCCATTTCCAACATGTCATCATATGATATTTTGTCAATTTTTTTTGCTTTACTATTAATTTTTGGATCTGTGGTATATACACCTTCTACATCTGTATAGATTATACATTTTTCAGCTTTAAAAAATTTGGCAACAATTATTGCAGAGGCATCCGACCCTCCTCTGCCCAACGTAGTGATTCTAGCCTCATCATTAATACCTTGAAAACCAGTAATAATCGGTACACCTCCAGTCCTTATAAAATTTAATATTTGATTTTTTTTAATTTTATAAATTCTGGAGTTATTATGTGGTCCTTTTGTTAAAATTGGTATTTGCCAAGCCATCCAAGATCTAGATTTATATCCTAAATGATTAAGTCTACCCGCAATCAAAGCACATGCTGCTTGCTCTCCAGAGGCTAATAGTGAGTCATATTCTGCTTTATCAAAATTATTACTAATAAGTTTTGATTTTTTGATTAAATCATTTGTAATTCCAGCTATAGCAGATGAAATTACTATCACTTTGAATCTTTTCTTTTTATAAAAGCTAATAATATTAGCTACTTTTTTAATTCGCTCTATAGTTCCGACTGAAGTTCCTCCGAACTTTAATACAACAGTTTTCATTGATTATTCTATTAAAATTATATTTGATAAAATACATCTTAATTGTTATGTCAGCAAGTGATCTATTATGAAATCAGTAAATAAAAATGAAATTGATAAATTTTCTAAAATCGCCGAAGAATGGTGGAATCCTAAAGGAAAATTTAAACCATTACACAATTTTAACCCTATTAGGATTAAATATATAAAAGATAATATAATAAAAGATTTTAATCTAAGAATTTCTAATAAGCCTTTAAAAAATCTTAATATTTTAGATATTGGATGTGGTGGGGGATTATTATCTGAACCAATGTGTAGACTTGGAGCTAATGTGGTTGGCATAGATGCATCAAAAAAAAATATTGAAGTAGCAAAATTTCATGCAAAACAAAATAAGCTTAAGATAGATTACAAAACTGCTTCTCCTGAAAAATTAAAGATCTCAAAAAAATTCGATGTAATCTTAAACATGGAGATTGTTGAACATGTTGAAAATATAGAATTTTTTATTAAAGAGAGTTCTAGATTGCTTAAAAAAGATGGAATTATGTTTATAGCAACATTAAATAAAACATTAAAATCTTATGCTTTTGCTATCGTGGGTGCTGAATATATTTTAAAATGGCTTCCTATTGGAACTCATGATTGGGAAAAATTTATTAAACCTGAAGATCTAATTAAAATTTCAAAAAAAAACGAACTCATTTTAAAAAAATTAGATGGAATGAAGTTTAACCTATTAGATAATAGCTGGAAATTAAGTAGTGATACATCTGTTAATTACATTCTTAAATTTTTTAAAAATTAGTTGATATTATCTTTAAACCAAGGAATCATTTCTGTTTCTATACCTTCTTCCCTTAGTTCTTTTAACTCATTAAAAGATGCTGTCCCATAAATTCCTTTTGAATTTTTTTTATCATTATAATGAATAGATCTTGCTTCTTTTGCAAAATTTTCACCAACATATTTAAAGTTTCTTTTAATAAATTCTTGATACTCATTCATTTTTTTCTTTATTTTTTTATATTTAGGATCTTTTGTTTTGATCTCATTTTTAGGCTTTAAAACACTCGGAGACATTAAAGTTTTCTCTATTTTAAAAGAATTACAAAAGTGACAGTTTAAATATTTTTGTTTTTTTAATTTATCATATTCTTTTGATGATGAAAACCAACTGTCAAATGAATTATTACAATCTTTACAAATTAGTTTATACTTAATCATTATTTAAGTTCTATAGTCTGAGTTAATTTCTATATATTTTTTTGTTAAATCCATTGTATATGCAATAAAATTTTTTTTACCAACATTTATATCTACAATTATATCAATTTTTTTTTCTTCTTTCATATAGACTGAGGCATCATCCTCAATATATGATTTTGATAGTTGTCCTTTTTCTATAATCTTAATATTTCCAAGTTTGATAGATAATTTATTTATGTTGATATCAACATTTGCTTTACCTATTGCCATAACAATTCTTCCCCAATTAGGATCTCTTCCTGCAATAGCAGTTTTAACCAAAGGAGAGTTAGCAATTGAGAAAGCAATTCTTTTAGCATCTTCTTGTGTCTTACATTTATTTACCTCTACTTTAACAAATTTCGAAGCCCCTTCTCCATCTGCGGCTATTCTCTTAGCTAAATTTAATAAAACACTGTGAAGAGCTTGATCAAAATCTTTTATTTCCTCTGAGTTTATATTTTTTATTTTTTTATTTTTTATTTTCGATGTTGAAAAAATAGTAACCATATCATTAGTACTTGTATCCCCATCACAACTAATTGCATTGAATGTTGTTTCAATATTTTTCTTTAACAATTTTTGAAGAATTTCATTTGAAAGATCTGCATCAGTAAAAATGTAACCCAAAGTAGTTGCCATATTAGGAAAAATCATTCCTGATCCTTTAGCAATTCCATAAATCTTTACTTTTGAATTTGCAATTTTACATTCCTCCATTGCAAGTTTTGGCTTAAGATCAGTGGTCATTATACCTAAGGCAGCCTTCATCCAAATTAATTTATTTTGAGTATATCTAATCTTATTGATTAATTGAGGAAGACATCTCTTTATTTTTTCTTTCGGGAACTCTTCTCCTATAGTTCCAGTACATCCAAACATAATTTCTCCAGAAGAAACTTTTTCAGGTTTATCTTCATCCTCTATTTGTTTTTTGGTCAAACCAGAGGAAAGTTCATCTGCTATTTCTTTTAAACTTTGAAATCCTTTAGCACCAGTAAAAGCATTTGCATTTCTGGTATTGACTAATAATATTTTTATTTTTTTACTTTTAAGATTTAAATTCCATTTGATGTTTTCAGAAACTATTTTTGATTGGGTATAAACTGAAGCGTGATTTGCACCATCCCTAAAATAAAACATAACCAAATCATCCCGAGACTTATTGTATAAATTTGCACTAATAGTTGATATTGAAAGACCATCAATATGGTCTAGATCCTGAAAATCAATCATTTTCGAATCTCCACTTGAATATATAAAATTTTCCATGTTTATTTTCTTACTATTTAAAATTTTTATTTAATAACTATATAAAAAGCTATAATTAAATAATATATCAAATATAACTAAATGCTTAACCCTATAAAGTTCATATCAAAATTCATTAAATCAGGTAACCAAAATGAGCTTGATAGAATCAGCAAGATAGTCGAAAAGGTTAATTCTTTCGAGAGCAAAGTAGAAAAAATTGCAGATTCTGATTTTCCAAAAAAAACTTTAGAATTAAAAAATAGACTAAAATCAGGTGAAGATATTAATCTTTTATTACCGGAGGCTTTTGCTCTTGTGCGTGAAGCATCCAAGAGAACTAGGAATGAAAGACACTTTGATGTGCAATTAATAGGGGGTGTAGTACTTCACGAAGGAAAAATATCTGAAATGAGAACTGGTGAGGGAAAAACTTTAACTATTACTCTTGCAGCTTACCTTAATGCTTTAAATGAAAAAGGTGTACATGTAGTCACAGTAAATGATTATCTTGCTAAAAGAGACTCTATGGAGATGGGGGAAATTTATAAATTTTTAGGACTTACTTCAGGATATATCAATACAGGACAAGATGATCATGAAAGACAAAAAAATTATAATTATGACATCACATATGCCACTAACAGTGAATTAGGGTTTGATTACTTAAGAGATAATATGAAATTTTCTAAAGATCAAATGGTTCAAAGAGGACATTACTTTTCAATTGTTGACGAGATAGATTCATGTTTAATAGACGAGGCAAGAACTCCGCTGGTAATTTCAGGCGCCGCTGATGATAAAACTGAACAATATCTTGTAATAGATAAACTGGTTAAACAATTAAAAGCTGAAGACTACGAAATTGATGAAAAAGAAAAGAATATATTATTAACAAATCAAGGAATAAACAATGTCGAAAAAATTTTTTCAAGAGCAGGGATTCTTAAAAATGATAATTTTTATGACCCTCAAAACTTAGGATTAGTTCATCATGTAAACCAATCTTTAAGAGCTAATCATTTATTAGAAAAGGGGAAAGATTATATAATTCAAGAAAATTCTTTAAAAATAATTGATGAACTTACTGGAAGAATATTAGAAGGTAGAAGATTTGGTGACGGACTACATCAAGCTCTTGAGGCTAAAGAAAGGATTGATGTGCGGGCAGAAAATCAAACTCTAGCCTCTATTACTTATCAAAATTATTTTAAACTTTATAATAAAATTTCTGGGTGCACAGGAACAGCAGCTACCGAATCTGAAGAATTCTATGAGATATATAATTTACCTGTCGTAGTAATCCCAACTAATAAAAAGATGATAAGAAAAGATTGGAATGATCAAATTTTTAGAACTGAATTAGAAAAAAATGAAGCAATTGTTGAAAAAATTCTTGAGTGTAACAAAATAGGACAGCCAATATTAATTTTTACATCTAGTATCAATAAGTCAGAAATATATTCGAAACTCTTAAATAAAGTAAAAATTAAACATACAGTACTAAATGCAAAAAACCATGAAAACGAAGCTGAAATTATTGCAAATGCTGGAAAACTGAATTCAGTTATAATAACTACAAGCATTTCTGGAAGAGGTGTAGATATTCAACTTGGCGGTAAAAAAGGAACTATGCCAGATGAAGAGCTAAATATTAACAAAAAAAAAATAAAATCTCTTGGCGGTTTGTTTGTTATAGGTACAGAAAGAATGGAGTCTAGAAGAGTAGATAACCAAGCAAGGGGAAGAGCTGGTCGACAAGGCGACGAGGGAAACTCAATTTTTTATGTAAGTTTAGAGGATGATTTAATGAGAATTTTTGGCTCTGAGTCTATGAATAATATTCTTCAAAAGCTTGGTCTTAAAGATGGGGAAAGTATTGATCACCCATGGATAAATAAAGCTTTGGAGAGAGCACAACAAAAAGTGGAAGCTAGAAATTTTGATATAAGAAAAACTTTACTTAAATTTGATAATGTTTTGAATGATCAAAGACATGTAATATTTTCTCAGAGGGAAGAGGTGATGAATAGTTCCAAAATTTTTGATTATTCTGATCAATTTTTAACTGAAATATTAGAAAATTTGATTGCTTTAAAAAATCAAAATATTTCAAAAACTAAAAATAATGAATTTCAAAATCAACTTAAGATATTATTAGGTAAAAGTTTTGATGATAAAGAGTTTAGTGCCTTAATAGATTTAAACGACAAAGAGTTTAGAGAAAAAATTAATCTTAAATTTTTAGATTCAAGAAATGAAAGAATTAAGTTAATAGAAAATGATCAGGCTATGGAAATCGAAAAAAGGATTTTTTTACAAAGTATAGATTCAAATTGGAAATCACACATTCAATACCTTGAACAATTAAGGCAAGTAATAGGACTTCGATCTTATGGCCAAAGGGACCCTTTAGTAGAATATAAAAAAGAAGCATTCTCTTTATTTGAAACTTTGCTGGAAAAATTAAAAAAAGATTACATAAATATCTTGTTCAATCTTAAAATTGTTCAGCAAGAATCACAAGAAAAAGTCGTCTCTAAACCAACTAAAATTGACCCAAAATATGTTGGGAAAAAAATGAGTAGAAATGAACCTTGTTTTTGTGGATCAGGTAAAAAATATAAACGATGTTGTGGAGCCTTATAAAAAATAAACGATAGATAAAAGTAAAGTTAAAACCACAACTGCAACAACAAATATATTTTTTTTAATTAATAATTTTTCAATTAAAATATTAATCTTATTTTTTTGTATAGTAAGAGTATTAGCATTATCTAATTGACTTGAGAAACCCTTACCTCTTCCTATATTCAAAAATTTATTTTTTCTATGATTCAAAACTTCTTCTCTATTCATGTTTTTAAAATCATCTAAATTTTTTGAAATTGATTTTTTAACATTTTCTAAAATCAAATCTCTATTCCTATGAGCACCTCCGACAGGCTCTTCGACAATTTCATCAATTACTTTTAATTCCATTAAATCTCTAGCTAAAATTTTCATTGCTTTAGCAGCATCAAGAACTTTTTTCGGATCTCTCCATAAAATTGTAGCACATCCCTCTGGAGATATTACAGAATAGATAGCATTCTCTAACATAATAACTCTACTAGATGATGCTAATGCTATTGCACCACCAGACCCACCTTCACCAATGATTATTGCAATCGTAGGAACGCTCAGTTCCATAGAGCACTCTATAGATTTTGCTATTGCTTCTGCCTGACCTCTTTCTTCAGCTCCAACACCAGGATAAGCGCCAGGTGTATCGATAAAAGATATAATTGGAATATTAAACTTATTAGCAATTCTCATCAGTCTAATTGTTTTTCTATAGCCCTCAGGTCTCATCATTCCAAAGTTTCTCTCTATTCTGGTATCTAAGCTATCTCCTTTCTCTTGACCAATTACCAAAACTGAACTTTCATTAAATTTTGCAAATCCTGCTAAGACTGATTTGTCTTCTCCATAAAATCTATCTCCAGATAATGGAATAAAATCCTCAAATAGGTTGTCTATAAAAAATTTTGATTTTGGTCTATCTTCATGTCTTGCGACCAGAGTTGTTTGCCAAGGATCTAAATTAGAATAAATATCTTTTAATTTTTTATTTAATTCAGTTTCAAAATTTGAAATTTTATTTGTGTCTACTTCTGAAAGACCATCTTGATTATATGGGTCTTTAAGCTTTTCAATTTCATCTTCTAAATTTTTTATTTCTGTTTCAAAATTTAAATAATTTTTCATTATATTATATAATTATTAATTAATTCTTAAAAAAGGCAATAAAATGTTTTAATTAATTAACATTTGACTTAATTCAATTAACGTTTTAAGTTTCGCGTCTAGAGAGACTACCAAACTACATTGTGAAATGATTAAAAAATATACAAAAATTAACGATTTTTCAGTATCAAATGAACTATTAAACTTTATAAATAATGAGCTTCTTAAAAATACTAAAATTTCATCTAAGAAATTTTGGTTAGGCTTTAGTAAAGCTGTGCACCAATTAGCGCCTAAAAATAAAGAACTAATAAAAAAAAGAGAAAATTTACAAAAAAAAATAGATGAATGGCACATCAAGCATAAAGGCACTGAAATTAAGATTGAAAATTACAAAAAATTTTTAAAAGAAATAGGATACCTTAAAAAAGTTGGGCCTGATTTTAAAATTAAAACTAAAAATGTTGATGAAGAGATTACAAGTATTGCTGGACCACAATTAGTAGTTCCTATAATGAATGAAAGATATGCTCTTAATGCAGCAAATGCAAGATGGATGAGTTTATATGATAGTCTATATGGTACTGATGTTATTAAATCAGAGGAAGGTGGAAGTGAAAGATATGATCCAGCAAGGGGCCAAGAAGTAATAAAATACGTTAGAGAATTTTTAGATAAATATGTACCAATAAAAGGTACAAGCTGGAAAAGTATTTCTAATTTAATCGTTAAAGATGGGAGTCTAGTAATTTATAAAAATGAGAATAAGTTTGGATTAAAAGATAAGAAAAAATTTGTTGGTCATAGAGGTGCTAGTAATAAACCTTCAGCAATTATTTTAAAGAATAACAATCTTCATATAGAAATAATTATAAATCCTAGAGCATTTAGTGCTGCTCATGATATAGCGGGAATAAGCGATGTAATAGTAGAGTCAGCTATTTCTACCATTTGTGATAACGAGGACAGTGTAGCTGCTGTTGATGCTGAAGATAAAGTTATTTGTTACCGAAACTGGTTAGGCTTAATGAGGGGTGATTTAAAATCAAAATTTGAAAAAAATGGAAAATTTTATGAACGTAAATTAAATCCTGACAGAAGCTATATTTCTAAAAAAGGAAAAGGTCTAAAGCTTCACGGAAGAAGTTTATTATTGATAAGAAATGTTGGTCACCTTATGACTAATCCTGCAATTACCTTAAAAGATGGCTCAGAAATACCAGAAGGAATTATGGATGCATTTATAACTGTGGCTGCTTGTCTTCATGATTTAAATAAAAAAAATAATTCAAGAACTGGTTCAATTTATATTGTTAAGCCAAAAATGCATGGCCCTGATGAAACTGCATTTACAGATTTAATTTTTTCTAAAGTTGAAGAAGTTTTAAAATTAAAAAAGAATACTTGTAAAATTGGTATAATGGATGAAGAAAGAAGAACTTCTTCAAATTTAAAAGAATGCATAAGAACACTTCAAAATAGAGTATTTTTTATAAATACGGGTTTCCTGGACCGAACTGGAGATGAAATGCATACGTCTATGGAGGCTGGTCCAATGATAAAAAAAGGAGAAATGAAATCTTCTAAATGGATCAACGCTTACGAAAACAACAATGTTGATGTTGGGCTTCAATGCGGATTCTCTGGGAAAGCACAAATTGGTAAGGGTATGTGGGCAATGCCTGATAAAATGGCGGATATGATGACACAAAAAATTGGTCATTTAAAAGCTGGAGCAAATTGTGCCTGGGTTCCTTCTCCTACTGCAGCAGCACTCCATGCTCTGCATTATCACGATATAAATATTTTTGAAAAACAAAAAGAATTAAAAAATAGGAAAACTGCAAAATTAAATGATCTATTAACTATACCAATAGCTGATAGGCCCAACTGGTCAATCGAAGAAATTGAGTCTGAAATATCAAATTCTGCTCAAACACTTTTAGGTTATGTGGTTAGATGGATTGATCAAGGAGTAGGTTGCTCGAAGGTACCTGATATAAACAATATTGGCCTAATGGAAGATAGAGCAACTTTAAGAATTTCTTCTCAACATATAGCTAATTGGATTCACCATGGAGTTTGTACAAGTAAACAAGTTTTAGAAATCATGAAAAAAATGGCAAAAATAGTAGATAAACAAAATAAAAATGACAAACTTTATCAAAACATGTCACCGAGTTTTGATAAATCAATAGCATTCAAAGCTGCTTGTGATTTAGTTTTTCATGGTAGATCTCAGCCTTCAGGTTACACTGAACCTCTTTTACATTTAAATCGATTAATTAAAAAAAACTAATCTGAATTTGATTTAATTCCTGTTCTATTTTTAAATGCAGAAAATAAAGTACCATCATCTAAATTTTCTATTTCTCCTCCAACAGGTAAACCTTGAGCTAATTTTGTAACTTTTACGTTTGTTTTTTTAAGACTATCTTGAATATAAAAAGCTGTAGTTTGTCCTTCAACTGTTGCACTTGTTGCTAATATTACTTCATCAATATTATCTTTTTTTACTCTTTCCACTAAAGAATTAATTAATAAATCTTCTTTTTTTTGTCCTACTGAAGAAATAGTTCCACCTAAAATATGAAAATATCCTTGAAAAATATTTGAATTTTCAATTGACCACTGATCGGCAATATCTTCAACTACACAAATTTTTGTAAATTTATTTTTCGTATCTTCGCAGTTGGAGCATGCAGTTGAATTAGACTTTAAAGTTCCACATAAATTACATCTTACAACATTTTTATAAACTTGAGCTAATGTATTTGCCAACGGCTTTATGAGTTCATCTCTATTATTAATTAGTTTTAAAACAATTCTTTTTGCAGATTTAGGCCCAAGACCTGGAAGTTTTGAAATTAACTTTACCAACTCCTCTATTTCATTAATACTTTGCATTTTATTAATCTAAATCAACATCCATATCAGACATATGTAGTTTAAGAGCATTTGTTGAAACTTGAATCTCTCTTAAAAAAATAATAATTGATATCATCATGGACAAACAGCATGAACCAAAGATTATTCTAGCAATAAAAATTTCACTTAAGTAAAGGGCAAAAACAGTTAACAAATTAAACAAAAAACCAAAAGCTCCAAACATGATAGTCCATTTTAATAATACAATTCTTCCATTTAAGTTGATGAACTGTTTTTTCCACTCCGGTGGAATGTGATTTTCATAAACATGTTCATCATGAAGCTGTCTTATAAGTTTACTTAAAGAATGAAATCTATTACTATAAATATTCATCAATAAAGGAATTGCAGGAAACATCAGGGCAGTTACAGTATAATCTATATTCATACGAATCAATTTGATTATGAAACTAGCCTTTGTTATTTACAAGTAAAATATTATGAAACAATTAAATCTCTTTATCGATCTAACAAGGCTTAAAAAGCCAATTGGTTATATGCTTTTATTTTGGCCCTGTGCATGGGGTCTTACTATCGTTTACGATTTTTCATCGAACATCAATAATTACTTTTTTTATCTAATTTTATTTTTTTCAGGATCAATTTTAATGAGATCTGCTGGATGTATAGTAAATGATATTTTGGATAAAGAATTTGATAAAAAAGTTTCTAGAACGAAAAAAAGACCAGTGGCCTCCGGAAAAATATCTATAAAGTTAGGATTATTCTATGTAATTTTTCTTTGTCTTTTAGCACTTCTGGTTTTATTAAATTTTAATATCTTAACTATTTTTTTAGCAATAATTTCAATGCCTTTAGCTTTTACATATCCTCTAATGAAAAGATATACTTATTGGCCACAATTATTCTTGGGTATTACTTTTAATTACGGATTAATTCTCGGATGGACATGTGTCTCAAATCAATTAGAGATAATTCCAATAATATTTTATCTGGGAGCCATATTTTGGACACTTGGTTACGACACTATTTATGGATATCAAGACTTAAAAGATGATGAAATTATAGGTTTAAAATCAACTTCAATTAAATTTAAAAAAGATCCAAAAAAATTTTTAGTTTTATGTTATTTAATATTCATAATTTCTTTTCTAACTACAGGCATTTTAATGGAATTAAATAACATGTTTTTTATATTTTCAATAATTCCAATTTTGCATTTAATGATATATCAAATAAACAGTCTAAAAATTAATAGTCCACTTAATTGTTTAAAAATATTTAAAAGTAATAATGTTTTTGGTTTTTTAATTTTTATGAATATCTTAATAGGGAAAATATAAATAAATGGATAATATAAGTATTCTAAAACGTCTTTATAAAGATTATACAAAAAAATATTTTAATAGAATATTAATTTCAGTATTTTTTACTATTTTATTAGCTGCAAGTACTTCTGCTGTTGCCTATTTATTAGATCCAGCGATTAAGAAATTATTTGTTGAAAAAAATCAAACTTTAATCTTTATAATTCCAATCCTAATCATAACTGCTTTTGCAATTAAAGGTATTTCTCTCTACACGGCTAAAGTAATAATGATTAATGTTGCTGAAGATGTCAGAAAAGATGTTCAAATTGATATGTTAAGCTCGTTAATTAAAGCAGATACTCAATTAATAGATAGTAAACACTCTGGTAAATTTATATCTAACCTTACTAATGATGTTAATATGATCACCAATCTTGTTAGTACTGCTATCTTAAATCTTTTCAAAGATAGCTTAACTTTAATTGGACTATTAGTTGTTATGTTCTATCAAAACTGGAAACTTTCACTAATTGCATTAATCATGATACCATTGGCCTCATATGCTGCTAGAACTTTAGGTAAAAGAATTGGCAAGGTTTCAACTCAACAAATGGAAAGAGCTGGAATTCTAAATACATATTTAATTGAAATTTTTAAAAATCACAGATTAATAAAAATTTTTCAAAAAGAGCTTTATGAAAATGATAGGGCAAAAAAATTTATTAATGATTTAAAAGAAAAATCTGCCAAAATTCAAATTGTATTAGTTAGAGCTTCGCCCATAATGGAAGCTTTAACAGGAATAATGATAGCTTGTTTAATATTCTATTCAGCTAAACTTGTTATAAAAAATGAGTTAGAGGTTAATAATTTTTTTTCTTTTTTAGCTGCAATGATGTTAGCTTATCAACCAGTTAGATCCTTAGCTACTTTAAATATAACTGTTACTCAAGGTTTGGCTGCTGCTCGAAGAATTCTACCTATAATAGATGATAAGAATAGCATCAACGAGAATGAAAATGATTTAGAAATTAAAATTACTGATGGAGGTATAAAATTTGAAAAAGTAAATTTCAAGTACGATAAAAATAAAGAAAACATTTTAGAAAATATAGATCTAGACATTCTAGGTGGTAAAATGACTGCTTTAGTAGGCCACAGTGGTGCTGGTAAGTCTACAATTTTAAATTTAATTCCAAGATTTTATGATTGTACTAGTGGAAATATAAAGATTGATAATCAATCTATCTATAAATCTAAAATTTATTCTTTAAGAAAAAATATTTCTTTAGTAAGTCAAGATACAACTTTGTTTGATGATACAATTAAAAATAACATTGCCTACGCAAAAAAAGATGCTTCACAAAAAGATATAGAAGATGCTGCGAAATACTCTTTTGCAGATGAATTCATACAAAAATTGCCAGATAAATATGAAACATTAATTGGAGAAAATGGTATTAGGCTTTCAGGGGGAGAAAAACAAAGACTTTCAATAGCAAGGGCAATACTTAAAAAAAGCCAAATTATACTCTTGGATGAAGCAACATCTTCTTTAGATCCTGAAACTGAAAATAAAATTCAAGAAGCAATTAGTTTTTTAACTAAAAACAGAACAACAATAGTAATTGCTCATAGATTATCAACTATTTTAAACTCAGACAAAATCTATGTTGTTGATGAAGGGAAAATTATCGGTGAAGGAAATCATAAAGAATTACTAGAAAAATCTTTGATTTATAAAAACTTTTACGAAAAGCAAATTAAAAAAAATTGATGTTATTTATTTATAGAATCTTAATTAATTTAATATTATTTTTATCACCAATAATTTTTATTCTAAGAATTTTAAAGAAAAAAGAACATCCATTAAGATTTAGTGAAAAACTTTGTTTCTTTTCAAAAAAAAGAACTAAAGGAAAATTAATTTGGTTTCATGGTGCCAGTGTAGGAGAAATATTAAGTGTTATACCACTAATAGAAAAACTAGAAAAAAATAAAAAGATTAAACAAGTTTTAATTACTTCAAACACTTTAAGCTCATCAAAGATTATATCTAATTTAAAATTAAAAAAAACTATACATCAATTTTTTCCTATTGATACTAACTATCATACAAATAAATTTATAAAATACTGGAATCCAGCAGTTGCAATATTCATAGACTCAGAAATATGGCCTAATACAATTATAAATATAAAAAAAAAGAATATTCCCTTGGTACTTTTGAATGCTAGAATTACTAAAAAATCTTTTAGAAGATGGAAAAAATTTATTAATATTGCAAAAACTTTATTTCAAAAATTTGATACTTGTATTTCTTCAAATTTAGAATCAAAAAAATATCTCTACTTTTTTGGAGCCAAAAAAATAAAATTTTTTGGAAATTTAAAATTTTCACAAACAGAAATGAATGAAAATAGTTTATCAAAAGATTTTAAGAAAACTATATCAAAAAAAAAAATATGGTGTGCCTCAAGCACTCATGAATCTGAGGAAATATTATGTGCAAATGTTCATAAAAAACTTAAAAATAAATATAAAAATTTATTGACTGTTATAATTCCAAGACATGTTCATAGAACTGAAAAGATAACTAATCAAATAAAAGAATTAAATCTTAAAGTTCATACTCATGAACCAAAAAAGAAAATACAGCCTAACACTGATATATATTTAGTTAATTCTTATGGTAATACAAAATCATTTTTTAAAATTTGTAAAACTGTTTTTTTAGGAGGTTCAATGATAAAACATGGAGGTCAAAATCCTCTTGAAGCAGTTAGATTTGGTTGTAATATTTTGCACGGACCTAATTACTGGAATTTTTATGAAATATATAATCTTTTAAATAAATATGAAGTATCTTTTAAAGTAAAAAATTTTAAACAATTAAGTGATAAAGTTGATTTGATGCTTAAAAAAAAAAATAATTCTAAAAATATTAATCTAAAAATAAAAAAATTAGGCAATAGAATTTTAAATTCTACATTAAAAGAAATAAATTTTTTTATTAATAAAAAATGAAAATAAAAAAACCTAAATTTTGGGACTATAAAAAACCTAATTTTTTTTCTTATCTTCTCATACCATTAACACTTCCTATTATTATTAATAATTTCTTTTTGTACAAAAATAAAATTAAAAAAAATGATAAAATAAAAAATATTTGTATAGGAAATATATATGTTGGAGGTACTGCTAAAACACCTTTAACAATCAAAATAAATAAAATTTTAGAAAATCTTAATTTTAAAAGCGCAACAATCAAAAAATTTTATAAAAACCAAATCGATGAACAAAAATTGTTAAATGAAAAAACAAGATTATATTGTTTCAAATCTAGAATAAAAGCTTTGAAAGAGGCAATAAAAGATGGATTTGAAATAGCAGTTTTTGATGACGGACTTCAAGATAAAACAATTTATTATGATTTAAAATTTGTTTGTTTTAATAGTTTAACCTGGATAGGTAATGGACTTCTAATACCTGCTGGACCATTAAGAGAAAAAATAGAGAGTATAAAAAAATACGATGCTATCTTTTTAAATGGAAATGATGAGGATAATTCACACTTAATAAATGAAGTAAAAAAATATAATTCAAATATTCAAATATTTGAAACTTTTTATAACCCAACTAATTTAAACGAATTTAATAAAAATGATGATTACGTAATTTTTTCTGGAATTGGAAATTCTGAAAGTTTTAAAAAAACTCTTACAAAAAACAAATTAAATATAATAAAAGAATTCGTTTTTCCTGATCACTATGAATATAAAACTAAGGATATAGATAAAATTAAGATAGAAGCAAAATCTTTAAATGCTAAAATTATTACAACAGAAAAAGATTATATAAAATTAAATGACAATGAAATAAAATTTTTAAAAATAGAAACTTCAATTAAAAAAGAGGAAAACCTAATCAACTTTCTAAAATCAAAATTATGAAAACATTAAAATATTTTATACAATTTGTGATTATTTCAACAATGTTTTTAATATTTAAAAGTATTGGATTAAAATTAGCATCAATTATTTCCAGCAAAATCTTATCAACTTTTGGTCCTTTTTTTAGATCAAAAAATTTAATCCAATCGAATATTTTAAAAGCTCTTCCAAATTTTAAACAGAATGAAGTTGAAGAATTATCTAAAAAAATGTGGGTTAATTATGGAAAAATTTTATCTGAATACGTTTTTATTAAAAATTTTAGAAACTCAAAAAAAAATTTTAACATAGACATTATTGGTCAAGAAATTTTAGAAGAAATAAAAAAGAATAATGAGCCTGTAATATTTGTCTCTGGCCATTTTAATAATTTTGAATTAATGGCAATGCATATTGAACGATCAGGTATAAATTTAGCTGCAATATATAGGCCACTTAATAATAAATTTTTAAATTTAATAATGGAAAAAATTAGAAAAAAATATATCTGTAAAAATCAAATAAAAAAGGGAATTTCCGGAACAAAACAAATACTCTCTTTTTTTAAAAAAGGTACATCTATTGCTTTAATGATTGATCAAAGAGTTTCCGAAGGTATTAAATCAGATTTTTTTAATCATAAAGCTTTTACAACAACTATTCCTGGACAATTTGTAAAAAAGTTTGGATGTAAAGTAGTACCTATTTATATTGAACGATTAAAAGATAAAAATTTTAGATTAACTGTTTATTCTCCAATTAGATATCCTTCAGAAACATCTATTGAGTCTATAACTAATAATTTAAATAATATCCTAGAAAAAATGATTTTAAAAAATCCTGATCAATGGATCTGGTCACATAATCGCTGGAAATAATATAATCTTAGATTTTTTCTCTTTTTATTGATGCTTCTTTATATGAATAATAAGGCTCTTGTAATTCCACATTCCAATAATTAAGATCAGATAAATTTATAAACTTGCCAGAAACTGCACAAATAACATAATCTCCTTCTTCAATTATTTTGAAATTATTTGGTAAATATTTTATTTTTGCTAATTTTTTACTCATTTTTAGTTTATATATTATTACATGAAAGTTGGAATAATAGGAAGTGGTGGTCGCGAACATGCTATTAGTCTGGCTTTAAAAAAGTCCAAAAATATAAGTAAAATATTTTGTTTTCCCGGCAATGCAGGCACTGCAAAAATTGCTCAAAACGTTAACTTAAACATAGAAAATTTTAACGAATTAAAAGAATATATAATTTCGAATAAAATTGATTTAATAATAGTAGGTCCAGAAAAACCTTTAGTCGACGGTATAGTAGATTTTTTAGAGAATAGTAATATTAAAGTCTTTGGTCCTAACAAAATTGCATCTCAATTAGAGGGTTCAAAAATTTTTACAAAAAATCTTTGTAAAAAATATAATATCCCAACTGCAAAATTTGGAGTTTTTCAAGATGTGTCTAAAGCTTATAATTTTACTGAAGAAGCACTATATCCTTTGGTAATAAAAGCAGATGGTTTAGCCGCTGGTAAAGGGGTTTATATTTGTGAAAACAAAAAAGAATCTAAACTTGCAATTAAAGAAATATTTGAGGGGAAATTTGGAGAAGCGAAAAATGTACTTGTTGAAGAGTTTCTCCAAGGAGAGGAAATGAGTTTTTTTGTTATTAGCGACGGAAAAACATTTAAGAATTTTGAAACAGCTCAAGATCATAAAAGAGTTTTAGAGGGTGATAGAGGAAAAAACACAGGTGGGATGGGTTCATATTCTCCTTCTAGATTAATAAATAATGATTTAGAAAAAAAAATTATAAATAAAATAATATTACCCACAATAAAAGGTTTAAAAGAAATTGGAACAAGCTATAGAGGTTTTTTGTATGCCGGATTAATGATAGTAAACGATGAGCCACACTTAATTGAATATAATGTACGTATGGGGGATCCTGAATGCCAAACTATTTTGCCAAAATTAAATTCTGATCTCTTGGAAATCTTTTTAGCTTGTTGTAACGAAAGTCTTAATAAAACAGAAATAAAATGGTCAAATAAAAAAAGTCTATGTATTGTACTTTGTTCAAAAGGATACCCAGAGAAAATTGAAAAAAATGTAGAAATTAAGAATATAAATAATATTAAATTAAATAAAGATGAACATTGTTATCACGCAGGAACAATTAATGATAAAGAAAAAACTTTTGCTATTGGTGGGAGAGTTTTAAATTTTGTTTGTTTATCAAAAAGTTTTTCTGAAGCCAGATTAAGAATTTTTAATTTAATTGACTCATTAAATTGGAGAGGTGGTTTCTTTCGTAAAGATATTGGACATAAGGTAATAGATGAATGAGAATAATATCTGGAGATTATAAAGGAAAAAAAATTTTTGAACCCAATGATAATACAACAAGACCACTTAAAGATTTAACTAAAGAGTCAATATTTAATATCATTCAACATTCAAATAAGTTTAATGTCCAATTAAAGAATTCTCATATCCTAGATCTATTTTCTGGTGTTGGATCTTTTGGTTTAGAATGTTTATCTAGAGGCTCTTCTTTTGTTACTTTTGTGGAAAATTACGAAAAAGTAGTACCCATTTTAAAAAAAAATATTCAAAATTTAAAACTTCAAAAAAAAAGTTTTATTATAGAAAAAGATATTTTTAATAATGATGATTTATTTTTTTTTGAAAAAAAATTTGATATCATTTTCATTGATCCTCCTTATAAAGAAAAAAATTTAATATTATTATTGGAAAAAATAATTAAATTTCGGATATTAAACAAAAATGGAATTATCATTATACATCGTCATAAAAAAGAGAATGATCAATATCCTTATAAATTTAAAGTAGTCGAAGAAAAAACATATGGTATTTCTAAGATTATTTTTGGATTTTGTTTTTAAATTAATATTTTTTTTGTCTCTTCTTTTATCAATTCTACAGAAGGCTGATCATAGGGGTTAATATTCAAAGCTCTTCCCAATAATATTGTCTCAAGAATAAAGAAACAAAATAATTCTCCTAAAGTTTTTTCATTTCTTTCTTTTATTTCAAAACTTCTAAAGGGTATATTTCTTTTATAAAAAATGTTTTCAGTTGCTTTTTTTTGTGAATACATTATTTGACCAATATTTTTATACTTTAAGTAGTGATGTGAGGACAAAATATTATTATTATTTATCTTAGAAGTTTTTTTTTCTTTTACATAAAAAAAAGTAAAAAAATTATTCTTTGTACCATCTAAATAATATTGCATAACACTGTGATTGTCTTTAGGCATTGAAGAAATTATAGGTAAAATTCCTTTTCCTTTTTTCCCTAAACTTTCAGCTATTAATTGTTGATACCATTTAAATAAATTTTCAGATCTTTCATCATAGTTTAAAATTATCGAATTAAATTTTTTTTTCTTTATCAAGTGCAATGTATTACTTACATTTGCTGTTAATAAATTTACAAATTTTTTATTTTTTATGAGATTATTTAATTGTTTAAAACTTTTTACATTTAAACCCATCAGTTCAGCTGGCAACATACCAACCTCTGACAAAACTGAATATCTTCCACCAATAAAATTATTATGAGCAACTATTTCACCTTTAAGATTTTTGGCTAATGAATGTAAATAATTTTTTTTATTTTCTGTTAAAAAAATATTTTTATCCTTTTTTTTTAATAAAATATTTGAATTTGTTATTGTTTCTAAAGTATTTCCAGATTTTGATATTACTAAATTAATATATTTTTTTTTAGATGAAGAAAAATTTGGATTAAGATTATTTATAAATTGAAAATTTTTTTTAATCTTATGTTGCAAAAAATTATATATTGATTCTGCTCCTAAAATTGATCCTCCCATACCAATGATCCTAAAATTTGAATTTTTTTTCAAATTTTTAAAGCTTTTTATTTTATAACTACTTTTATATGCTGTTCCTAAACTTTTTATTATCTCATTTTTTTCTTTTAATATTGAAATAAAGATTTTTTTAATTTTTTTATTTGTTTTTTTTTTTGTAAAATTTTTAAATAAAATATTTTTTGTTAACATTAATTCTTTTTAATTTTATTTAAAATAAATTTTTCTATTGACTGACTTTTAGATTCTTTTTCTTCTAAGGTGCTGCTACTAGAAGTAATAAGATCTTTAATATTTAGCTTTTGATTTTTAATTTCTTCATCTTCTTTTTCTTTTTCACCTCCTGGTTCAGGTAAATTTTCAAAATCTGGAGGTACTGCTAACGGACTTTTTTTTTGAACCAAAAATTCATCTGAATTATTTTGTTTTGTTCCTGAAAGACCATCTTTAACAGATTGACATGCTGACAGCATAATTAACAATACAAAGGTTATTAAAATTTTAATCATTTTTTTCTCTTTTATTATCTAATATCTCAGCATAAATAAGGCAAATTACCCCTGAAGTAATAAATATATCTGCTACATTAAAAACAAACCAATGAAGATTATTGATATGAAAGTCAATAAAATCTGGGACAGCAGAATAATAAATTCTATCAAATAAATTGCTTATAGATCCACCAAAAATAGCCATTAAAGAATATCTCTTTAATCCCTTATTTTTAATCATCATAATAAAAATTATTAAAGTAACCAATACAATTATTACTGTAATAATTTTATAGATGAAACTTTCATCAAATGAAAATAGTCCAAAAGCAATACCCTTATTCCATATTAAAAAGATGTTTAAGTAGGAAGTTATATAAATATCTACAGTATTTTGTATTTCAGCTACTTTTAAAACAAAAATTTTTGAAATTCTGTCTATAAAAAAAATGATTAATACAATGAATATATTAATAAAAATTTTATTATATTTACTCTTAATCATTTAGAATAAAACAGTTAGGTCTTTTGCAAGGCTTGCTCTTAATTTTCCAACACACGTCACACTTCTGTCCTTTTGCTCTAGTGGTTAAAACCTCAATATCTTTATCATTATGATTCTTTGTAATTTCAGCCTCAGATGTAATACATATTTCTGCAAAATCTATTCCTTTGGTAATATCAAATAATTTTTCACTTAAATTTATTTTTAAATTAGCTTCCAAACTAGATCCTATTTCTTTATTTGCTCTTTTAGTTTCTATACTAATATTACAAGCATCTCTTATTTTTTTAAGTTTTTCCCATTTAGAATTTAATTTTTCATTATAAAAAGTTTTGGGAATATTAATAAATTTTTCTAAATGAATGCTTTTTTTATCTTTACATATCAATTTAAAAATTTCCTCAGTTGTAAATGATAAAATTGGTGCAAACCATTTTATTAAAGCCTCAAGAATAATATTTAATGCTATTATACAATTATTTCTTTTTTCTGAATCTTTTAAATCACAATACAAAGTGTCTTTTCTTATATCAAAATAAAATGCAGAAAGATCAACAGTGCAAAAATTTAGTAATTCTTTATATAAATTATGAAAATCATAATTATTAAAATAATTTATAAAATTTTCATTCAAAATATAAATTTTGTGGAGCATGTATTGCTCTAGTTCTGGTAAATCTTTCAGGTTTAGTTTATTTAAATCTATTTCCTGAAATTCATCATTTAAATTTCCTAGTAAATATCTAAATGTATTTCTAATTTTTCTATAAGACTCAGCGTGCTGCTCAATAATAGACTTATCAATTCTCAAGTCCTCTTCATAATTTGCAGAAGCAACCCATATTCTCAATATATCAGCTCCATATTTTTTTAATATATCCTCCGGAGCAATCACGTTCCCAAGTGATTTTGACATTTTAAGACCCTTGCCATCAACTACAAATCCATGAGATAATATTGAGTCAAAAGGAGCTCTACCTCTTGTCCCACAAGATTCTAACAAAGAAGAATGAAACCATCCTCTATGTTGGTCTGATCCTTCTAAATACATGGATGCAGGCCACTTAAGATCTTTTCTTTTTTCTAAAACAAATGAATGAGTGCAACCACTATCAAACCAAACTTCTACTATATCGCTCATTTTTTCATAGTCCTTGTAATTGTATTTTTCGCCTAAAAACCTTTGAGGATCATCAGAAAACCAACAGTCCGAACCTTCTTTTTCATAAATTTTTGCAATATTTTCATTAACCGAATCGTCAACTAAAATTTCTTTAGTTTTTTTGTTAACAAAAATCGGCAATGGTACACCCCATACTCTTTGTCTAGAAACACACCAATCTGGTCTTGTTTCAATCATAGCTTTTATTCTTTCCCTTCCCTTATTCGGATAAAAAGTTGTTTTATTTAATGCCTCTAAAGCTTTTTTTCTAAGTCCATGACTTTCCATTGAAATAAACCATTGGGGAGTTGCTCTGTGAACTAGCGGAGCTTTAGACCTCCACGAATGAGGGTAAGAGTGAGTCAACTGCCCATTAAAAAGTAGATTTTTTTGTTCTTTTAACTTTTCAATGACAATAGGGTTTGCTTTAAATATATGAACTCCCTCAAATAAAGGAACATTTTTAGTATACTTTCCATCGCCATCTACAGTTTCAATAGTTTTGATTCCATTATTTAAGCATAAATTAAAATCATCTGGACCATGGCTTGGTGCACAATGTACAATACCCGTTCCTTGTTCAGTGGTCACAAATCTTGCTTCCAACATAGGAATTTCATTCTTATAACCAAGCTTTGAAAATGGATGACTACATATTGTGCCTTGAAAATTTTTACCTTTAATCTTTTTTATCTTCTTATAATTCTTAATTTCACATTCATTTATAACTGAGCTTAATAATGCCTCTGCAACTACAATTGTTCTTCCATTAAAGTCATTATTGTCGTTCAATTCAATAATTAAATAATCTAATTTTTCATTATATGCTAAAGCCTTGTTTGCTGGAATAGTCCATGGAGTGGTAGTCCAAATAACTATCTCAGCATTTTTAAGAGCTATCTCATCTGACTTAATAATTTTAAATGAAGCATAAATTGTATCTGATTTATGGTCTTGATATTCAACTTCTGCATCTGATAATGCTGTTTTTTCAACTGTCGACCAAAGAACTGGCTTGAAGCCTCTATAAAGACTTCCTTCTTTTAAAAATTTTCCAAGTTCTCTTACTATTTGGGCTTCAGCCTCAAAGCTCATAGTAGAATAATAGTTTTCCCAGTCTCCAATAACACCTAGTCTTTTAAATTGTTTTTTATGTACTTCTATCCATTTTTCAGCAAAAGCTCGACATTCTTTTCTAAAATCTACAACAGGGATTTCATTTTTATTTTTTTTATTTTTTTTATATTGTTCCTCAATTTTCCATTCAATTGGTAAACCATGACAGTCCCAACCTGGG
>MDSV01187316.1_pt1 | contig 24896 bp, 14 predicted proteins | sample 810851 | NCBI WGS metagenome assembly MDSV01 (sample SAMN05326640, study PRJNA326480) | marine metagenome | isolation source: seawater | place: Atlantic Ocean: North East | collected 2012
CACCACCGCCTGCACGGCGACCGCGCCCGTGGCGGCGTCCCCGCCTTTCGCGCCGAACAGGAACGCGCACGAGCACGCCAGCGCCGTCTCGAAAAAACCGTACGCGACGAGCCCCGCGACGGCGATTTCCGGCGCGTCTCTTTTCTTTCCGACCGCGACGCACGCCGCGGACGCGGGGCCGAGCGCGCACCAGAGCATCGCCAGCGCTTTCTGCAGACCCGACATCTCCCAGAACCCGGGCGCGCCCGCGGCGGATGCCAAAACGCTGTTCCCCACGACGAGGTCGACGAAGTGCGCGAGCCCCGCGAAGCCGTACGCCGTCGACACGACGTCGCGATACTTCAAAAGCCTCGGCGGTTCGCGCGGCGCGTACCCGCGGCGCGCGTACATCTCGCGCGCCGTCGCGTTGTCGTCGTCCACGCGGCACCACACGGTGGATCGGCCGTTTTCGCTCGCGAAGCGCTCGGCTTCCACGAGCAGGCGGCTCGCGACGCCCCTGCGGCGCGCGCGCGACGCCACGGCCAGGTTGGTGACGTACGCGGCGTCCGATCCGCGGATGCGCATCTCCGCGGGAAACAAGTCGTCCGACAGCAACACACCCACGACGCCCACGACCTGTTCCCGGCTGGAGTCCAGCGGCGTGGGCGCCAGCGTGGCCACGAGCGCCGTCTCGCGCGTCGCGGGCGCCTGCGACGCCTCCAGCGCGTACGCCGCGAGCGCGGCGGCGCTCACCTTCTCCGGGTCCGCCGCCTCCACCAGGGTCGCGACCACCGGCGAGAGGTCGCCCTGTCGCATCGGTCGCACCGTCGCGTCGGAAGCCAGAGCGGACCTGTCGTCCGTCGCGCCCGGCGCGCCGCGAGACGAGGAGGAACCGCGAGACGAGGAGCGCACGCGGGGGGGGGGGCGCGTCCGCCGCCGGACCGGGTGGGGGCTGGCGAGCGCGCTGAGCGCTCCGGGCGCCCGGGAGCACGCCATCGCTCCACCGCGCGTCGCCGTCTGCGAGGAGTGACGTCGACGCGATGCGAGCGTGGTGGAGGAGGAGCGTCGTGACGCGTGGTCAAGGAGAGGGTCGAGATGTCCGCCCGATTGTGCAGACAGCGGTATGACACCTGATACCAGCCAGGTATTCCATTCCAGACTACCAAAACTGCAAAAGTAGGCGCTAGAAAAGTTTCTCGCCCCCCCTGCTCACCTCTTCCCGCCCCGCTTGCCCTGCACCACCTCCTCGACGAGCGAGTTCCGGTACCTGTCCCAGACCATGGCCCGCTTGAACTCCGCGAGCACCGCGTCGTCGTCGCCGAGGAACGCCATCGACTTGGCTTTGTTGAGCCGGAAGCGGCGCGCGACGTCGCGGTCCACCCGCTTCAGCATGTCCCACTTGTTCAGCACGAACACGCGCGTGGGCTCGGTGGTCACCGCGCTCGCGGGTTGCGGAACCTTGCTCGTCAGCACCACGTCCCCGAAGTAGTCCATCGCGCCCACGCGCCCGGCTTCCAGGAAAAGCCGCCCGACGCCGCGACGCCGCGCGCTCGCCGCCGCCGCCGGAGCGCCTCGCGACGCCCGCCTCGACGCGTTTCCCGACGCGGCGAGAGTCGAGCCCCCGAAGCTCGAGCGCGTCTTGCTCGGCGAGGGGAACGCGTCGGGCGGCGACGCGCGCGCGGCGGAGTCTGCCGCGTGAGAAAAGCCGGCCGCGTCTCCCGCGCCTTCCGTTTCGAACGGAGGGGTCTCGAACGACGCGACCGTCGCGGGACCTCCCGTGACGGACGAGGGCGTTTTCGTCGCGTTTTCGTTTTCGTCCGTCTCGCGCGAGACAGCTCCGCGCGCGCTGTTCGCCGCCTCCGCCGGCGCGCGCGCCTCGTCCGCGCCGCCGCGCGCCCGGCGCGCGTCGCTCACGAAGATGTCCCCCGAGGTCGTCGTCGGCGTTCGCGGCCGCGACGAGACGCTCGACCCCGGTCCACGTCGCGCGGTGTGCTCCAGGTGCGAAAACGCATCCATCATCTCCTCCTCCGCGTCGTCCACGCCGGGAGGGGGCGGGGGAACGGCGTCGAAGCCCCCTTTTTCGCCGGCGGCGACGCGCGCCGCTGCCGCCGGTCCGTCGCGGTGCACGCCCATGCGCGCGAGCGCGCGCGCGTCCCGCACCTCGCGCACGAACTTGACACCCCCCCGCTCGACGAAGAAGATCTCCTCCGTCTCCTCGCCCTGCTTGAACACGACGGCGTTCCGTGTGTACTCGCGCGTGGACAGCACGTACGCCGCCGAGCGGAGCATGCTGGCGGGCACGCCGGCGAAGGCCGGCAGCGCGTGCAGGAACTTTATCTTCTCCGCCAGCTGCTCCTCGGTGACGGCGCCCAGGATCCGGTTGTAGTCTCCCCTGGAGATCACCAGGAACTCTACGTCCGTCTCCGCGCGCACGGTCGCGCTGCGCACGCTGCCCTCACGCAGGAGCGCGAGCTCGCCGAAGCTGTCGCCGTTGTACAGCGTGGCGACTTGCGCCTCGGCGTCGGATTCGCTGGCGCGGACGGACACCGAGACGCTCCCCGAGAGCACGATGTAGAAGGTGCTCCCCGGGTCGCCCTGGTTGAACACTACGGCACCCTTACGCTTCGACCGGTACCCCATGGACTTGCAAACCTCCACCTTTTCGGCGTGCCGCAGCGACTCGGCGAACCGCAAGCGCCCCAAAATCTCCATGAGCGACAGCAAGTCCGACTCCGTGCGCTCCTCGCTGGGTTTGCTCAGGATGTCGCGCCGGTAATCCGTGGTCGCCCGCGTCTTTGAAAGCGACTGCGACATGTTCAGGCGAATCGAGCCCGCCTTGCGACCGACGGAGGCGAAACGCGCCAAGGGCGTGCGCCGCAGGCTCGCAGACCGCATCAGCTTGTTGCTCGAAGCGGACGCGTTGAAACTCGATTCTCTCGACCGGGCCAATGCCGGTGGCGGATCCGCCTCGCGCGGGGGCGCGTCCCCGGCGGGGTCGGACCCGGGGTCGGGCGCGCCCGCGGGGCTCTCGGACATCGCGACGGGCCTAGACGCGCGCGCTCGTGCCGAGCCGACAGGGGAAACGCACGCCGCCCGTACGCCGGAGTGCGCGTCCCCTTTTGGCATCACGACGGACTCGTGTGTGAAAACACGACGGCGGGATGCGCCACAAACGCGAACACGAATTCACGAAAACGGCTACTGGTACTCGTGTTCGATCTCGTGGTACGCCATCTCCACCGGTCCCCCCGCGGCGAGCAGCACGGCCGCGGCTTCATCCGCGTCGGGGTATTGACTCGCGTCCCCCGGCGCGCCTCGCGCGCGCAGCTCCTCGAACGACTCGTCCCGTCTCGCGCTCTCCCGGACCACCGTCGGCTTCGCCGTCTCCGTCGACGCGTTAGCGAATGGACAAAAAAATCGCGTCTCGCGCAGGCGCACGCGCACGCCGTCGCACCGCATCCAGAAGCGCATCAGGACGAACCAGCACTTGGGCATGACCCGGATCTTGAGCGTCACGCTGCTCTCGCCGTTATCGTCCAGCTCGGACTCGTACAGAGTGAGCTCGTCGAAAAATAAGATGGGGTCCCGCGTCATCAGCACGCCGCGGTCGACGCGTCGGGACGTCTCCGCCCAACGTTTTCTCTTCGCGCCGTTCGACGGGTCTCCGGAGGCTGTCCCCAAGCTGCCCCGGTACGGCGTGGTGAACGTCCAGTCGTACACGGAAGCGTCCTGATTTGTGTCCCACGCGGCCGCGGGCCCGGCCGAGCCCGCGCCCGCGGCCTTCGAGGGAGGCAGCCCGCCGCCGAAGCGGAGCTTGTGCGCCTCCGCCCACTTCGCCGCGGCCGCGACTTTCAGAGGGGGGAGGTCCTCCTCCAGCCACTCCCGCAGCGCGTCCTCGGCGTTGAAGTGCACGCGCGTGTCGGACGCGGCGTGTGTCAGCTCCAGGACGCTGCCGTACACCATCTCGGGGAGGTGCGGGGTGCCCAGCCGCGCCTCTAACCCGGCCAGGGCCTCCTTGCCTAGGATGGGCGTGCGTCGCGTGCGGATGTCCCAGCCCGAGACGGTCACGCCGTCCCCGCTGGGCAGCAAAGCGCCTCCCGCGTCGCGCAACGCCGTCGCGTCGGCGACGTCGGCGGGCGCGAGGTGCGGCGCCGCCGCGGGGGGAGGGCCGCGGCCGGGAAAGGAGGTCATCGCGGACACGAGTGGGAGCGCGCGGGTCTCTGCGCAGATCGGCTCAGACTTGATGCGTATTGAATGTTCTTCTCCACAGCTCTTTAGCTACTGTACATATATCTACAGGCATCTATGATACTCATACTGATATCCTCGTGATGTACACGCCGAGCGCCGGGTCATCACTGCGTTTCTTCTCCCGGTGCCGCTTCCGGCTCGATGACCACGGGAGCCTCTGGCTCGGGTTCGGGTTCTGGCTCGGGTTCGGGATCCGCCGCGGGCTCTGGATCGACGGCGGGAGCGTCGGGCTCAGGGGCAGGTTCAGCCGCCTCCGGCTCGGGGGCAGGTGCCTCAGGCTCGGGCGCAGCCGACTCCGGCTCGGGGACAGGTGTCTCAGGCTCAGGCGCAGCCGCCTCCGGCTCGGGGACAGGTGCCTCAGGCTCAGGCGCAGCCGCCTCCGGCTCAGACGCAGCCGCCTCCGGCTCAGGAGCAGAAGCCTCCGGCTCAGACGCAGCCGTCTCCGTTTTAGGAGCAGAAGCCTCGGGCTCAGACGCAGCCGCCTCAGGTTCGGGCGCAGCCACCTCCGGCTCAGACGCAGCCGCCTCCGGCTCAGGGACAGCCGCCTCCGTTTTAGGAGCAGACGCCTCCGGCTCAGGAGCAGGTGCCTCGGGCTCGGGCGCGGACGTCGGCTCGGGCGCAGCGTGCTCTGTTTCCGCTGCAGCCGCCTCGGGCTCGGGGGCGGCCGGTGGTGGCGCGAGGGGGTCGACCAGTTTGGGGTCCGATCCGAACATCCCGCAAACCATTTCCCACCCCTCCTTCGACGAAAATGCGCCGTTGACCATGCCATTAACCGCGTCTTTCAGGCCCGCGACTCCGGGCGAAACTCCGCAGTTTTCTCGCTCGAGCTCGTCTCTGGGAATGCCGAAATCGAAGCCGATGGATGCGTAGACGTCCGCCATGACGGGATGCACCACCGCTAAACCTTGTTTCAGACCCAAAGACACCGAGAGAGCGGCGCCAAACACGTCGTTGTCCTTGTTGAACGTAATCAAGTTCGCGCCGCCGATGGGTTCGCCGCCGACTTTCCGCACGATGTTCTTGCCAATGAGCAAGCCGTGCAGAAACGCCGTCGCGGCGACGCGTTCGGGGTATTTCTTTCCGGTGACCACGTGCTCGCCGGATGAGGAGAACATCCTGTCTTCCAGAATATCACCGCCAGCGTAGATGTTCTCGAACCCGCGGAGTTGGCAGTAGTCGTCCACTTTGCAAAAGCCCGAAGGGTCGAGCGCGGCCGCGATGTCAGGGTCGGTCCGCGCGTCTTTGAAGAGTTCCGTGTTCGGCACGGCGCCAGTGCACCGGTACACCTTCCCCGCCTGAAACACGGTGCCCGCGTCCGTGGTGTATTCTCGCAACATGTCATCAAACTCCACGACACGCTGGTTGAGATGCACCTCCACGCCCAGCTCCTCCATGCGCTTCATGATCTTAGCGTGCGCGTGCTTCACCCTCGGCATCAGCACCGGCCCGCTCTGCACCAAGATGACGCGCTTTTCGGGATACGCCTCGCCCACGTTCGCCGCAACCTCCACGCCAACCAGCCCGCCGCCGATGATCAACACCGCGTCGCTGTGCCGAATCACCGCGGCTTCCGCTCGGAGCTGGCGCAAGCGATACTCGTCCGTGGGGTTCTCGATCTTGATGTTGGACGAGTACCGCGACCCGACGCCGACGACCAAAGAGTCGTACGGCACCACGGTGCGTTCCGACCCAACCTCGACGTGCGTCTTGGAGATGGACAACGCCAGCGCCGGGATGTGCTTGTGCCCCTCGCCGGGGCGGAGGGCGAGGGCGTTTTTGTACGGCGCCACCGAGCGCTTCCACCGCCCTTCCTCGGCGGTGCCGGGGTCGCACAGCAACATGGGCTGCGCGGTGACATCCTCGAAGTAGTTCTTGGGATCCACCAACGTGACGTGGAACCGGTTCGCGGGGTCGAGGATCAAGCTCATCGCCGCGCTGAGTCCGGTGTCGCCGCAGCCGAGGATCACCACCCGGTGCTTTTTCTCGGCGCCTTGCTGGGTCTGCGCCTCCCCGAGCGTTCCCGGCGAGGCTGGGTTCGCGGGCCCCGACTTCGCCACCACAACCTTCCCCTGCTGCAAGTGCTTCTTCCGCAGGAACGCGAGCGCGGGCGCGAGGGCGGTCTCCGTCGCGCGGAACGGCGTCTCCAGCGCCTCCAACATGCGCTGGTCCAGCCCGGGCGCCGGGTCATCCGCCGCCGCCGCCGCCGCGCACGTCTCAATCTCCGCCGTCGCGGCGGCGCGCGCCGCCGCCGTCACCGGCAGCTCGTAGCTCGCGCCCTCCGCCAGGAAGCGCTCCGCGATGTTCGTCGCGCTGGCCTTGACCAGGCGCAGGCGCGGGACGGAGAGCGCGCCCGCGCTGGTCGGCGCGATGGCCTCGGCGGCGCGCCGGAGCTGGTCCACCTCGACCATGAACGTCACCGCCTCCTCGGGGAGCTTCGCGCGCGCGACGGCAAGCCGCAGCCCCTGGAGCACGCTGGGCGTGCGCAGCGCGCTGAGGATATCGCGACACTGCGCCTGCGCCAGCTCATCCGCGGCTCGGCGCATGATGGTCTCGGCGACGTCTTCGGCGTACGCCTCGTTGTCCTCGCCCTCGCCGACGCTCGTCCCGGCTGAGGAGGTTTCCCAGGCGGTGTCGTCGTTGGACGCGGGCGCGCCCGGCGCGCCCTCCCCGAACACCAGCCCCAGCTTCTTCGCGCTCTTTTTGGGCTTGAGCGCGTCCGGCAGGTCGTCGTCCCGCACGATCACGACCCGGTCCAAGTACTCGGCGCCCTCCAGCGTCTTCTCCTGCTTGCGCGTCACCCGCACCGCGCACGCGTCCAGGAAAAAAGTGAAGCCGCCCTCCGCCATGAACCGAAACTCGGGAGGCACCTCGTCCGGCGAACGCGCGTCGAGCGCCTTCTCGTCACGCGACGACCCTTTGGCTGTGTCGTCACCACCCTCGAACGCGAACTCGTCGTCGCTCTCGTCGTCGCTCTCCGCGAGCGTGAACGCGTGCTGCCGCACGAGGCGCCGCACCACCTTCAGGTTGTCCGTGGCGCGGCACATGAAGAAGCCCGCGTCCGTCGCCGCGTCCGGCTGCTTGGACTCGTAGTCGAAGACGCGCACGGCGAACATGTGCGACTGCGCCTTGACGCGCTTGGAGAGCGCCACCATGGTGTCCTTCACGGACGCGGTGCTGAACACCTCGCCGAAGCCCAGGACGGTGACCCGCTCCGTCGCCGCTCCGAAGCACTGCTGGCAGATGGGCAAGATGACGTCGGCGTCCAACTCGACGCCCGACTCCTTCACCTCGAACCGAAGCGCCTCCGCGAGGACGGTCACCGAGACTTCCCGCTGCTCGCCGAAATGCTCGTCCCAGAACCGCCTCGAGTCCGCCTGTTTCAGCTTGTTAGCCGTGCGCGTCGAAAAGCTGTGAAGCTGCGTGGCCTGCACGAGCGACTCGATGTGCTTGCGGAGCTCGTCCTCGGTGTCCTCCAGCTCTTTCTCCGCGTGCTTCACGTCCTTGCCCTTAGACGCAAGCGTGATGCACAGACACACCGTCCCGCCCGCGAGCTCGCCGTCCGCCATCTCGAGCAGCCGCTCGAGCAACCCGTCGAGCTCTTTGATGCAGCTGTGTATGCTCTCCAGGATGACCTTAGTCCTCTTATCGTTCTGGTTCAGCCCATCAACCATGCCGTCGATCTGGTCGAGCAGGCGCGAACACCGCGTGGCGGTCTGAGGCAGGTCCTTCGCCGCTTCGATGCGCGCCTGGACCTCGCTGCACATCGCGTGGATTGCGCGGCCGAGGTCCACCGTCAGCGCGAACAGGACGTCCGCCATGGTGCTTCAACGCTCGAGCGGAACGTCGTCTTAAAACGGATGTCGTTGTTGAATGAACCGGAGGAATAACGTTATGCAGGCGCGCGACGCCGCAACCGAGAGACGAGAGTACAAAACACCCCACTTCTTCTTCTTCGCGCTCCGACTCCGAGGGAGCCGTGCGTGCCGGAAGCCCGCGAGGGAGAGCGACCGGGGACGAGCGGTTCGGAGTGACGCGGATCTGACGTGCGTGCGACGATTAGAACATATAATCGCGAATGTTGATCGCGATTTGCCGACGCAGGCACGCAGCACGGTCTATTAGACCGAGAGTCGAGTGGGTTGGGTTCATTCAGGTCATATCTCAAGGAATATCGGAAACTCGAAGAGCGAGCCCGGGTTTGCCCGGGTTTCGCACCGGCTAAAAAACGCGACAGCGCGAGCCACTCGTTGGAGCCGCGGCCAACGTCCGACCTGTAACGAAAAACGCGCGTGCCGTGCCGCACTGTTCCCGGCGCGGTGGTCGCGTGGGCGGACGACTCGTGCTTCTCGCTTCGACGAGTGGCCGGCGCGAGCGAACGGAGGAGCCGCGAGGGGAGGAAGGCGCTCACCTCGGTTGAGCAGGGCGCACTCGGGGGCGCTCGGGAGCGAGCGAGATGAAGGTCACGTCGTTGAGCCTTTGGAAATGGAACGGGGACAACGTCGAGCCGACGTGCCTGGGTAAGGCGGAGGACGTCGCCGAGTTCGGCTACTTCCAGCGCGGTAGCGTGCGCGAGATGTTGACGTTCATCTCGCGCACGATCGTGAAGCGCACGCAGCCCGGGCAGAGGCAGAGCGTGGAGCAGGATCAGTACCTCGTGCACGTCTCCAACCGCGGCGGGCTCGTGGCCATCGCGGTGATGGACAAGGAGTACCCGAGCCGCTCGGCGTTCTGCGTACTGGGAAAGATGTGCGACGACTACGTGGAAAATGTGGTTGGCGAGGCGTGGCGCACGGTCACCGAGGACGACGCGCGGGGCGACGCGCTCCTGGCGGACGCGATCGTGCGGTACCAAGATCCCATGGAGGCGGACAAGATCCTCAAGATCCAGCGCGAGCTCGACGAGACCAAGGTGGTGCTGCACAAGACCATCGACTCCGTGCTCGCGCGCGGCGAGAAGCTGGATAACCTGGTTGACAAGTCCACGGACCTCTCGCTGGCGTCGCAGATGTTCTACAAGCAGGCGAAGAAGCAGAACCAGTGCTGCACGATGATGTGAGCGAGGTGGTGATCCATCCGTCGCGCCGGCGCGACGACGCGCGGAGCGGAGGTCCCGCTCCGTCTCCGCGCGCGCGGTCGCGGCGCTCGATTTGAACGGCACATCATCCACAGACTCTGCGTATCTACGTTCGCCGCGAAAGAAGTCTCACGCCGCGCGCGCAAAACTCAGCACGTTCTCTTGACGAGCGAGTCGTACGCGTCGTAGCACTTTTTGAACTCCGCCTCAGCGTCGCGCTTGGCGTCGGCGCCGGCGTGGCGGTCCGGGTGCCACTTCATCGCCGCCGCGCGCAGCGACGCCTTCAGGAGCTTTTTGTCCAGCGCCGCGCCGGGCGCGATCCCCAGCGCCGAGCGGTCGGGGCACGGAAAGGCAAAGGCGTCGCCCGCGTCGCGTGACCGGTGTCCTTCTTTTCCGCGGAAGGTCCCCTCGCGTCCTTCGGAACGCTTTTTTTCGCGCGCGCGCGTCGAGCGACTCGAGTCCTCGAACTCGCCCGCCCCGAAGTCGCCGAAGTCCTCGAGGCCCGGAGGATCGTCCTCGCACGGCGCGCCTTTCGCGGTGAAACCCCTCGCCGCGCGCATGAACGCGCGCCAAAACGCGTCCGCGTCGTCACGCGCGCGCTCTTCGTGCCAGTCGAACGCGGCGGCTTCGTCGTCGCGACGACCGCGACGGTCGCGAGACGAGCGCCGACGCGACGCTTCGGAACGGACGTCCCGGTCGCCGCGGCGGCGCTTAGGTTTGACCCCGCGCGGCCCGCCGCCCTGGGGCGCGCCGGAACCCGCGACGCCGCTCCCATGCTGCTTCGTCTTCGATCGCGTCGTCTTCTTCTTCTCACGCCGCGCGCGCCGCGTGTCGGTCCCAGTCTCGCTCGCGGGTCCGCTTCCCGGTCCCCGCCGCCCGTCGCCGTGCCGCAGCGCCTCGGCGACGAACGCCTCGTACGACGCGCCGTCGCCGACGTCGTCCGCGAACACCGCGCTCGCCCAGTCCCGCGCCCACCGCCGCTTGCTGCCCCCGCCGTCCTTGAGCTCGCGCAGCTCGCGCAGCTCGCGCGGGGTCAGGTCAGCGCCGCGCCACGCGCGCAGGTCGCGGCGAGCCGCGCGGCGGAGCGCTCGGCGACGCGCCTGCAGTTCGTCGGGACCATCCGCGCGAGACGACAGAGGCGCGGCCGACCAGGGCGCGAGCCGTGCCCTGGTGGTCACGGCGTGCGCGCCGGAGCTCGGGGGTACGGCGGAGGTAGACGCCGCGCCACCCCGAGCCGCCGCTCCGAGCCGCCACGCGCGCCGCAACATGTCGGGGTATGCGGTCCAACTCAAACCTCATGGGTCACAAAAAAACTTTCGTCATGGTCGGCGTCCAGTTCGGGCTTCATCGGCGCATTCGCTCGCGACGTACCGCCCCCGTAGCTACGCACACCCTAATAGATAGACTACGCGCGTCTACTGCCCCTCCCCGCTCTTTTCCCTTTCGCGCAGCTCGAGCTTGTACCTCAGCGACGCCATGATCATCTCGAACGCGTCCCACGGCACGCCGGGGAACTCGCCCACGCCCCCGCCCCAGACCTCCGGCTCGGCGACATCCGCCGCGCCGCCGCCGGCGCCGAAAGAAGCGCTCGCGGTTTCGTCGCCGATTGCGGCGCCTCGCGCTCGGAACCCGCCGTCGCGCGCGCCGGCGGGCCGCACCGCGCCTCCGCGCGCGGGCTGGTCCGGGACGTCGTACGAAAACAGCGCGCGCACGGACTCCAACCCGCGCTGCAGCTCGCGGATCTCCGCGTCCGTGAACCGTTTCAGGATGACGTCCAAATTCTCGACGTCGCGCTCGGCGATGCGCACAGAGAAGGACGCGTACGCCAACAGCGGCTCGGCGCGCGAGCCGTCTCGCTCGGCGTCTCGCTCGTCGTCTCGCTCGTCGCTAAAGAGCGACGTCTCTTCCGCGGGCGTCGATCGCGTGCCGTTCGCGCCGATTTCCAAAGCAGGCTGCCACTCCGTGTCCGCGCCCGTACCCAGCGTCCCGTTCGGACTCCGGAACGCGCCGACGCGCTCGAACGGCGCGTCCACGCCGTCCAGCACGAGCACGGGGATGCACCCGAACTCGACGTACTTGACGATCCCGCCGCTCCAGCCGTCGCCCGGAAACGCGCCACAGAACGTCGAGGTCCGAAGCATTCTTTCGTAGGCTTCGCTCTCGAGGTGGCCGGAGACGAAGAAACCCTCGTCTTCGCGGTCGCGCAGCGCCTTTGTGACCCTCTGCCGTATGCCGAGCGAGTACCGCGGGTCCCGGTGCGGGCCGCTCTGCGGTATGCCCTCGGCGGTGCCCAAGTCGCCCGCGAAGAAAAACGTCGCGTCGCGCGCGCCCCGCGCCCAAAAGCGCGGGTCCGCGAAATCTTCTTTTTCCGCGCGCGCGTTCGATGCGCTCGAAGCGCGTTTCGCGCTCCGTCGGTTCCACGGCGGCACGACCAGGTCCTTCGCCGGGTCGTAACACCGCCACCCCCGCAGGCGATCCGTCGGTCGCGCGAGGCTCTGCCACCGGTCCGGCGCGAAACCGGCGGTGCTCCTCGCGTGCGTCGACCCGTCGTTCCCCCAGTGCGTCAGGAACACGCCGGTGCGCAGCGACGGGGGGAGCGCGCACGCGCCCTCGTCGTACGGCGTGACGAAGAGGTGGTCGGAAAAGTCGACGTCCTCCGCGAAATCCGCGTCGTCGAGCGTCTCGAGCGCCGGCGTCGCGTACCCTTTGGCCGCGCGCGCGGCGGCGACCGCCGGGTCGCGCAGGCGCCGGCGCAGCGCGCGCGCGTACGCGTCCCAGAACGTGAACGCGCCGAAGGGCCTCGAGGCGATCTCCAAGTCGGCGGCCCAGTGCCGGGGATTCGGTCGGTTGTACCTCAAGTGGAAGCACGTGCTCGCGATGGGCGCGAAGAAGTAATCCGCCTCCGCCGGGTCGGCGGTGCGGTGCGCGGACCGCAACAGAAACTCGTGAAACGTCGTCTCCAGCGAGTAGTACCACCGGCCGGCTTTTTCCTTCTCGGGCTCGGGCGCGTCCGCTCGCTCGTCGTACCACCGAGGGACGCAATCCGCCTCCTGCTTCCGCCGCTGGTGCTGGCCCGAGTGGAACTCGGGGTCCAACTCGTACACGTACACCAGCGGAGACGCGCGGCGCGCTTTTTTTTTCGCGTCGGTTTCGCGCGGGTGGGGCGAAGCCGGAAGCGAGGTTTCGTCGCCGGCGGTCTCGTCGCCGTCCGACTCCGCCCTCTCCTTCGTCTCCGTCGCGGAACCCGAAGGGAGCGGCCCGACCGCGGCGGCAAGCTTCAGCTTCTTCGCGTGAGCCGTCTCGGCGCGCGCGGAAAGAGAGCAATCGGCGCCCCACCACTCGAGCTCGCACGCGCAGAACCCGCCGAGGCACTCGCCTCTGCCCGAGCACTGGTTCGGGCAGTACGTTCCCGGCAATGGGACGTCGCAGTCGGGCGCGTTTCCGAATCCCGCCGGGCAGGGCAACGCGCACAGCGCCGCCGGCTCCAACGCACCCCGCGCCGGTTCCCCCGGGGAAGACATGTTCGCGAAGCACCAGGCGGCTTTCGTTCCCCGCGTGACCTCGTCGTCCACCCCGCCCCGCGCCACCTTCCCCGTCAGGTTCGCCTGAGCCTCGGCCGCCGCCACGCCGAACACCCAGTGGTACGGCAAGGGCTCGTTTTTGTTGGAGGTGAACGCGCGCGGGTCCCGCCACGCCTCCCGCGGGACGCCGCGAGCCAAAGCCACGTCCGGCTGGCACCACGAGCCAACCTGTCTGTTCGGGTGCGGCGTCTCGAGCCCGCACAGGCACCGGGCGTTGGTCAGGTCGCACGTCCCGGCGCATCTGCTGATCACCGCTCGGCCGTCTTCGTCGTCGCAGACAAACGCGTCGCGCTCGCTGCACGTCGCGCCTCGCCAGCCGCTCGGGCAGTCGCACGCGCCCGTCTGGAAGTTGCAGCGGCCTCGGTTGACGCACGGCTTGGCGCACGGGTGGAAAGGCAGGACGCGCATCGGGGCGTCGCGCTCGGCGACGGCGAGCGGACGTCTCGCCAAAAACGCGGCGAACCCGGCGCCGAACAATCGGTCCGCGTCGTCGACTCTCGCGAACGACTCTCGCGCCGCCGCCGCGTCCGGGTGCTTCTCGTCGGGCGCCTCCGGGAGCGGCGGCAGTGGAACCGGCGGCGGTGGAACCGGCGGCGGTGGGACCGGCGGGGGCGGGGCGGACGGCGAGAGCGGCGGCTCCGGTGGCGGCGACGCGAGCGACGGGGGTGGAGGCGCCGCGGCCGGCGCCGTGAACATCACGGGATCGTCGCCGTCGTCGTTCCGCGCGGCTTCGGCCGTGTTCGTCTCCGATCGAAGATGCACGATCCGCTCCGTGACGACGTACGCGCGGACGCGGGTTTTCAGCGCGGCCGCGGAGAACGCTCCGAAGCCCTCGGAGAGCTCCTCGAAGACCAGGAACCCCGCGAGGAGCAGCGCCGTCGCCAGCGCAGCCTGCGACGGGAGAGGAGAGGGGGGTATCGTTCCGACGTCAGACGCCGAGTCGTCGGTGAACGAACATCAGACGTTCGAGGGATGCGTTCGCGGGGTTCGCGGGCGAAGCGCGCGGCGCGTACCGTCACCGCTACCTTGGACAGCATGGTTTAAGACATCGACGCGCGACCGGCGCCGCGCCGCGCGCGGCTGTCGTTGTGAGCCAGGCCCGGCGGAGGCGAAGGAGCGGAAACAAAAAGTTTTTTTTCAGAGACGGTCTGACGTCTGACGCACTCGTTTTTCTTGAGCCCCGCGAAAAGAACTTGCCTCCTGTTACTTCCGGTTCGATCGGGCACGGGGCGCCCCCGTCGTCACGCCGACAGACATTGTCGCGCGCGATTCGCGCTCCGTTCAGGCTTCCCATCGCTTCCCCGCCGCGATGCCCGGCACGACCCCAGACGGCGCGGTTGGCAAGGTGGTGGGTTTCCTTACCCTCATGGCGGTCCTCCCCGTGTTCTCGCTGAGCCTCCCGCTGTCCTTCATGTTCGGCTCGCCCTCGGTGTGGGGTTTCGGCGAGAAGTACCGCCCGTCCTTCTCCTTCACCTGGAGCAAGTTCATGACCGAGTCCGTGATGGGGTGCACGCTGACGCTGGTGGGCAACCGCACGCTGCACAAGGATGGGAAGTGCGTGTACCTGTGCAACCACCGCGCGTGGGCGGATTTCTTCCTGGACATGTACCTCACCGAAGGCCGCGCGTTCATCCTGAGCCGTTACCTCGTGGTGTACGTGTTCCCGCTCTTCGCGGTGCCCGCGATGGCCGTCGGCGCGGTTTTCGCGTTCAAGCGCAACAAGCCCGGGCAGCACGACGAGCTCAACAAGCAACTGGACGATCACATGGAGCGCTTCCCTGACTTTTCTGGGCTCGTGGTGTACCCGGAGGGGACGCGCAACATCCGCCCCAAGGCGTTACCGCTTCGCCGCGGGTTGATCAAGTACACGTGGTCTCGCCAGCTCGACGTGCAGATCATCATCGCCGCGGACAAGGAGCACGTGCTGTCCCAGAAACGGGGCAGCGCGTCGTACGGCGTGGAGATCCCGGTGGGATACAGCGAGGTGGTCTCCGCGAAAAAGTTTCGCGGCGACTTCGAGGGGTTCTTCAAGGAGGTGGTAAAGACGTGGGACGCGCAGTGGGACGCAGTGTACAACTCGAAAAACGACCCGCGCGGAGGGCCGACGCGGCCGCACCACCCCAAGACGCAGCTGGTGGAGTACGACACTAGAGCGCTCGTCGTGCTCCTCGGCTCGGTGGGGTGCGCGTGCGCGCTCGTCGCGCTCGCGCTCGCCGCGGCGGCGGCGAGGATACGAAACGCCATCGCCGCGTGACTCAACTTCGTTCGCGCGACGCGTCGCGCGTCTCTCCGTCTCCGCGCGCGATTCGTACATACGATAAGAGTAAGTATTGATAAGCAATCAGAGCGCGTCCGCGGGTCCGTCGCGTCTCGCGTTCTCGGCTTCCTCAGCTCGCGGCGAGCGCGGCGTTGAGCGCGTCGCGCAGCTTGAGGCTCTCGACGCCCACCGCCTCGTTCACCCCCCGCGCGAGCGCCTCTCGGTCGGCGGCGTCGACGCCGGTCAACGAGTCGATCGTGCGGTTGAGCGACTCGCGCACGCGGTCGGCGTGCTCGGTGACCAGCAACGTCACCGTGCTCTTGCGGACGGCGGAGACCCCCAACGCGCCCGCGGGAGCCGCCGCCGCCGCCGCCGCCGCCGCGCCCAAGACGCGCGCGGCGCTCTTCCCTGAGCCGTTCTTCGAGCCGGGAGGGCGCCCGCGCCCGCGCCCCTTCACCGCCAGCGCCGCCGCCGCCAGCGACGCCAGAGGGTCGTCGCCCTCGCCGTCCTCGGGCGAAAGATCCGCCTCGTCCTCGCGGCGCCGCGGGTGCTTCCGCGGGCGGCCGCGCGTCTCCACCCACCCGGGTGGCCGCTCGCGCTTCGCCGCCGCGCCGCGCGACGCCGCCGAGGCTTTCGCGCGAGTCTCGTCGCGCGCGCGCGCGTCGTCGTCCCACGCATCCGCGTCGAGCGGCGCTCTCTCCTCCCCCCCGGCCGCCTCGCGCCCGCTCAGGGAGAGGAGCTCGTCCAGCCTCGCGTCGCCGCGTCCGCGCGTGTGATCGGTGAGCGGCTTCACCGGCCGCGCGGGCGACCACGCGCCCACCACCGCGTCCGTGGGGTTGCGCGCGTCATCCCGCGCGTCATCCCGCGCGTCGCCCCCGTCGCTCTCTCTCGTCGCGTTCGCGTCGCGCGACGCGTTCGTCTCGGCGCCGCCGCCCGCGTCGCGCGTCGCCGACGCGTTCATCAGCGCCGAGACGGCGGCGGCGGACACCGGCGCGCCGCTCTTCGCGCTCATCGCCGCCGCCGCAGCCGCGACCGCGGCGGCCATGCTCGTGGACGCGCCGCCGGCGCCGGGCAGGAGCGCGGGGATGGTGGACGCGACGCCCCGCAGAAGCTCCGCCTGCGCCTTGGCGGCTTCGAGCACCTCGGCGATGGTCTTCTCGCCGCCGGCAGACTGGGCCTCGCCGAGCAGCCCCGCGGCGGCGGCGGCTGCCAGCCCGCCCTCGGCCCCGCCGCTGAGCGCGAGCAGACCGCCGACGCCGCCCATGTCCGTCTGGTGCGCTGCGCGCCGCGCCTTGTGGTTCGCCTTGGAGTACGCCTGCTGCAGCCGCTTGGTGTCGTCGTCCAGGTCGAGCTCGTGGCACTCCTGCATGCGCTGCTTCTGCTCCTCGAGCTCCCGCACGGACTTCACGAGCGTGCGGTTCTGGTCGCCGGGGGAGATGCCCGCCTGCACGTTCGTGATGAGCCGGTCCAGACTCTTCATCTTGCGGAACGGCCAGCGCTTGATCCCGAACTTGCGGCACTGGCGCTTCAGGACGGTCAACCCGATGCCGAGGCGCCGGCACGCCGCCTCCGAGGGGAGGTGGAAGCACGAGCTCAGCTCCTCCTGCGTGATGTTCGCCGCCGATCGCAGCGATCGGCGGCGCACGGCGGGGGCGCCGCTGCCGGGGGGAACCAGGGGCGCCTCGTCGTCGTGATCGGAGGTCGCCTCTCGATCGCCCGCTTCGGCGTCGTTCTCGTCGTCCTCCTCCTCCTTCCTCTCCTGGGAAGATTCGGATCGGTCCGCATCCCCCGACGCGGGGAGGGGCGCGGTCGCGGAAGGCGCGCCCGGAACCGCGATCGCACCGCCGCCGCGCGCGCCGTTCGCCTCTCGGGCGCCGGCGTCGTCTTCATTCGCGTTCGCGAATTCCTCTCGCGTGCCTTCGCCGTCGCCAGCCCTAGCCGCGTTCGGTCCGGTTCGCCCCGTCGTCGCCACCGAGCGTGACGTTTTTCCTTCTGCCCCAGCGTCACGGATCTCGTCACGCGGCCTGTCCACGCCGTCGTCGCCCGCGAGCGCGCCGCTCGGACCGGCGGGGACCGAAGCCGACATCTTCGCGACCTCCGTCATGTCGCCGAGCCACGCGGATCTCGAGCGCAAGATCGACTCGGAGCGTCGACTCGATATCCGACCTCGACGATGTCAACGCGATTCTCGCCGTACGACTTGTTGGTTGCGGATCGTCGCGTCAGTCAGTCCCGCGGAAATTCTCCGCGCCCGCGCTCCCGGAGCGGTGAGCGCGCGGTGACAGCGACCGTCCTGGAAGCGCGTCCCCGCGTGCGTCGCTTCGATCTCGCGTGCCCGCGAATGTCGCGCGCGCGCGCGACCTCGTCTGCGTCCGGTACGGCGCGCCGGGGTTGCTTGGAGAGATGGGTTTGGAGGACTTTTCAACTTCACAAAAGGACGCGTGCAAAAATTCTATGAAGCGGCACGCCTACTCGTATCCGGCTCGTATTTGTATGGGAAACTAGTCTCAACATTGTACCGCACCATCGCTTGGTTGAATGGTGTCATTCGTGATTTTCTTTCTTCCAGGGAAATTCCTTCGCGCAGCAGCTCGCTCTCAAGCAGTCAAGACTCTCTTGTTGCGTTACATTTTCCTCACTCGTCCGCGGACACAACGCGTGTCGCGCGGCGACACCCTCGCGCTCGCCCGCGTCGAGTCCTCGCGGCGAGCCCGGCGATGGCGTGGAACGTCGCCCCCGAGGTGCCGCGCCCCGCGCTGGGCGCGGGTGCGTCCACGAGCGGCGGTCCGGGCCTCGCGCCGGAGGCGGCGGTGCGCCTCCTGCGCGATCTCCTCGCGGCGTTCTTCCAGGCGTACCTGGAGGACGCGTCCGAGGTCCGCAAGCCGCAGATGTCGCACCTGCTGGCGCAGGCGCACCAGCACGGGCTGGTGGGCGCGGGCGTCCTCCCCGCGCTCGCCGCGCTTCACGACACGCTCCGGCCGGAGCTCGATTCCGGGCCCGAGAAGTTCGCCGCCTTTTACCACTTCATCTTCTTTGTCGCACGCGAGCGCGGGCACCGCAACCTGCGCCGCGACGCGGCGACGCGCGCGTGGGCGTTCGCGCTCGCGGACGGGCGATTCCGCTTCCTCGAGCGCTTCTGCGCGTTCGTGCAGACGCGGGACCTTCCGAGAGGCGTCTCCGAGGACACGTGGTGCCAAGTGCTGGACTTCGCCATCGCCGCGCGCGCCTTCGCCACGGCGGATGCCGCCGTCGCGGCGTACGACCCCCGGGGCGCCTGGCCCGTGCTGGTGGACGAGTTCGTGGACCACCTGCGGGGCGAGCTCGACGTTTCCGCGTCTTCGCAGACGACGATGGAGACGACGGAGACCTCCGAGAACGACGGCGGCGCGTTCGTCGGCGGGTCTCCGGAACACCGGTGGCGGGTATCGGGATGGGCCTCGCGCGACCGCGACTCCGGGTTTTCGCCGCCGGACGCGTGGGACTCGGCGATGGACGCGGCGGGCGCGCGCGCCGCCCGCGCGCGCGCCAGCGCCGCGGTGTACACGGGCGGGGGCGCGGGCGGGGCGGGGCAGGGACTTGGGCGGCTCGACCGCGCGGGGGCGAGCCCCGGGGGGGGAGCCTCGCGGGCGTCGGCGCGGCGGCGAACCCACCCGAGTGGGGGGAGGGGGAACTCGCCGGGGCCGCGGGTGCCGCGGGCGCGGCGTCGGCGCACCGGCTGCGTTTGCCCGCGCAGCGCGTGGCCGTGGGGTGCAAGCGCCGCCTGAGCGCGGTTCTGGAGATGGACGGGCTCGCCACGCAGCTGGAGAGACAGGCGCGCGTGGAGTCGCCCGCGTTCGGCGCCCCGGCGAACGCCGAGGGGACGGACCCGTCGGCGTTCCGGGACGCGCCGCGAGAAACCTTCGGCGGTCCCGACCCGGGCACGGGGTCGCCCGCGCGCAAGGCGGCGCGCGGCGCGTGACTGGCGCGCTTTTGCGCTTTCGCGCTTTTCGTCGACCCGAACCGAACGCGTTTGCGTTTTCGCGCGACGACGACGACGACGACGAAAGCGCGCGGTGTGGAACCGCGTAGTGTCGATCGTTCTCAGTTCAAAACAAAACACGCGTATAGATACCAGATCACGCGTCGGACGTTTCCGGTTTGGCGCCGCGCGGCGGCGCGACGACGACGAGCGTCCGCGTTTTTTTCCTCCACTTCGCCTCGGCGGCGTCCGGGTCGATCGCCACGGGGAGCGCGACGGCGGCGGGGGGTTCTCCCGGTCCCGGGTCCAGCGTGATGAACCGCGCGCCCACCTTGAGGTTGGCGGCGCGCATGGACGCCAGATGGGGCAAGCGCAGGGTCACGGACACGAGGGTGGGCACGCCCGCGGCGTCGCGCTCGACGAGCACGGAACGGCTCGACGCCACCTCTTCGATCAGTCGCGGCGCCGCGCCTCCCTCGGCGCTCACGACGCCTCGCGGACCCCCCGCCGACGCGACCGCCGCGTCATCGAGGCCCATGCCCGCGATCTCCGTCAGGAGCGACGCGGACATGCCCTCCATGCCCTCCCCGAGCCCGCCCCGGCGCGCGTCCGCGGCGGCGGCGGCGGCGGCGGCGCGCGCCGGCGCCTCGCCCCGCCGCGCGTAGCACCGCCGGCCCCCCGGCGGGTTCCGCACAAACGCTGGGGCGCCCTCCTGCGCCTCCGCCAGCCTCGTCGCCGCCTCGATCAGCCGCGCCTGGTACTGGGGGTCCTCCAGCGCGCGCGCGACCGCGTCCGGGTGCGCCTCCACGTCGTACACAGTCGCCTCCATCGGCGGCGGCGCGCCCGCCGCCGACGTCAAATCCGCCAGTGGCGACGCCGCCGTCGCGTCCGCGGGCGCGACGCGCGGATCCGGAAGCGCCACCTTTTCGACGCGCACGGCGGCGCCCTTCTTCATGCGCACCGGGACGAGAGACGAGCGCGGCGCGTTTCCTTCCCGGCCGCGAGACCCGGCGTCCGCGACGCGGTCCTCCGACGAAGCGGGCACGAGGGACTCGAGGGACTCGCGCGCGCGCCACACCGCGACCAGCCCGACGCCGAAGTCGTCGGGCCGCCATCGCGCGCCGCGGTCCTCCGCCGCCTCGCGCCGGCGCCGCCGCGTCGGCGCCGGCGCCAGAAACGTCGCGCGCGCGGCCGCGGCGCGCCTCGGCGCGCCGCTGTCCCCTCGGGACGTCCCGACACTCGCGCCCCCGGCTGGCGCACCACCCGATCGGTCGTTTCCCGACCAAGGCGCGTCCCCGCCCCCGCCCCCGCCCCCGAAGGCGTCGACGCCGGCGTCGCGCGCCTTCTCGTCCAGAAACGCTCGGTACGCCTCGGGGTCGTCGGCGAGGCGGTCCATGTGCCGCCAGAGCGACTCGGCGCGGTTCCGGAACGCGTCGGGGTCCATCCCGGTGGCGCGCGCCATCGCGGCGAAGTCGGGGGTCCCGTCCGCGCCCACGGCGCCTAGGAGCGCGGACATGTCGGGCGCGCCGACGTTCGGGGACGCGGAGGAACCGATCCGCGTTCGGTCCGAGAGGACGCGTCGCGCGTCGTCCATCGGACGTTCGACGACGCGGTTCGTCCCGAACGCGACTCGAGGAGGACCGATCGTCACCGAGGCGACGACGGGTTTCGAGCCCTCCGCGCGCTCCCGACCGAGCTCTCGCGCTCGCGCTCGCGCTCACGCGCGTCCACGACGCCTATCTCGAGTCCTTCTTTTCCCTCTCGTCCTTGAGTCGCGCGATCCACGCGGGTGGTTCCGCGAACGCCTCTCTTCGCTCGGCTTCGATGGCGGTGACTTTCTCGTAAAATCCAGTCTTCACCATGAACAGCTCCATGCACGCGCCGACGCCGAAGGAGATCCCGATGAGCTTGCAGTAGAACGCGGGAGTCAACGCGTGCGCGGCGGGTCGCGCGGTGGTCCTCGCTCGAGCCAGACTCGAAGACATCTATTTCCCGCGCGGGAAGCAATGCCGCGGATCTCATCTTCTCGGAGGACGACCACGACGTTTTGGGACGAACGATGACGAGACGCACGCTCCGACGCTCCATACTGACTACGATTGCGTGTGCCCGCTCATGTGTATCCAGTCAGAAAGTTCTCCAAAAAAGCTCCTGGGAAAAGTTAAACACCCACGAAATGCCGAGCCCACGCACTCCGACGCGCGCCCGGCACGTCCCACGGTCGCGATGGCGCCGCGGCGTAAGGCGGAGGTTCTGCCGCTGCTGAATCCCGAGAAGGAGTCCAGCACCCCCCGCACTCCTGGGGGCTCGAGCCTGCGCGCCGCCGGGTACACGTGCGGCGCGGTGTTTTGGGTGGTTGCGCTAGGCGTTGGCGCGGCGCTGGGATTCTTCCTGTCGCACCGCGTCGGGTGGGGCGCCGAGCATGCACGCGCGGGCCCGCTTGACTCCCGCGCCGCCGCGGAGGGTCACCGCGAGTGGGCTTCGAACCGCGAGCGCGCGCCGAGATCGTTCGTCTCGCGGCCGAAGGGCCCGCACACGGAGGCCATCTGCGCGGTTCCCCCGTCGCTGTCCAACGCGGGCCTGGTCCTGCCCAAGTGCGTCGCCGCGAACAACCTCCTGGACGAGCTCCTGGACCAGGTCGTGCTGCCGTTCTGGCTCGGCCCCGACGGGCTGGGCGTGGACTGCGACAAGGGCGGGTTCGCGAACCTCGGCCTGACGCCCGACACGGAGGGCGCGGGCGAGAGCTGGAAGCTGGGCGAGCGGTTCCTGATGCCGCACGCACGCACCGCCGCCGCCTTCGCCAAGCTGCACGCCTCCGGCGCGTTCGCGGACGCCACGGACGGAGGAGACGCGAAAGACGAGATGCCATGGACCTACGTCAACGGCGAGAGCCACCCGAGTTGCCTCTCGAACGGGGGCGCGTTGGCGCTCGCGCGGCACGCGCTGCGCTTCGCGACGGAGTCCATGCGCGACGAAGAAAACGGCGGGTATTACTGGAGCGTCGTCGCGTCTGAAGAACTGGGAGGGAAGTTCGTGCCCGCGCGGGGCGAGAAGCGCCTGGACGCCCTCGCGGCGGTGCTCATGGCCGCCTCAGAGATTGCGCTGGCGGAGGAGACGGGCTCGGACGCCGAGGCGGACGCCGCGAAGACGGCGGACGACGCCTTCGCTCTGATGCTGGACGGGAGCAAGCACCGCGACAAGAAACGAGGTGGGTATTGGCCCGAGATTTTGGACGAGGAATGGACGCTCGTCGCCGGCGTGGGCGTCCGCGGGAATCCGCGCACGCTCGCCGCGCATCTGCTCGCGATGGAGGCGCTCGGCGCGTACGTCGACAGCCTCGTGAAGCGCGGCGCCGGCGACGCGCGCGTCGCGCGCGCGGCGGCGGCGCTCGCGGCGGACGTGCGCACGCTCGCCGACAAAGCCGTGCTCACGGAGGAGGCGGTTGAGGAAACGGACGAGGACGAGGACGAGAACGAGGCGGATGACGAGCGCGAAAACTCCGATTCCGGCCGCCCGGGCGAGGAGGATGGCGGCGACGACGATTTCACGCCGGCGCGCGAGACGGGCGCGAAAAAAGAAGACTTGTCCTCCCTGGCGACGCTCGCGAACGGCGCGGAGGCGTACTCGCGCGACGTCTCCGCCGCCGTGGCGCGCGCGGCGGCGAACCTGGGCGTGCGCGTCGGCGCCAATGGCGGCTCGAGCGGCTCCGTGCTCGAGGAGCTCGAAAAGCTCCCTCCGCGGTTCGCGGTGGCGCGAGAGTTTTACGGCAAGGACTGGTCCCCCGTCTCCGCGCTCACCACGTCGCCGGGCCCGGACGACGTCGACGCGGTGACCGGCGTGGGTCTGTTCGACGTGCAGTACGGGCGCAACCTGGAGCTCACCTGGTCGATGCTGGAGGCGGCGCGCGCCGCGGAGCGCGCCGCCGCGACCATCGGCGCCGCGTCGCCCTTCGCCGACGCGGTGCGCACGCCGCGGCTCTCCGCGGCGGCGCTGGCGTCGGTGAACGCGTACGCGTGGCGTTTCGGGACGCGCGAGGGCGGGGTCGTGCGCGGCGCGGGCGGGCTTTGGCGGGGCGTGCGCGACTTCGACGGCGACGCCGTGGACGACTACTCGAAGGAGGAGCACGACCGCGAGCGCGGCGAGTGGTGGGCCGAATTTGAGTCGGCGGCGGCGTGGCTCCACGAGTGGGAGCTGCTCGGCCGAAGCGCGGCGCGGCGGCGGTTCGCGGAATCGCTGGCGACGCTGTACGGGTACTTCGTGGACTGGAAGGTGGAGCGCAGGGTCGGCAAAAGCGAGCCCGTGTTTCTCAGCGCGGGTTTGAGGAGCGTCATCTCCGACGAGCAGACGCGGGCGAAACAGCCCTCGAGCGAACCGCTCGCGTCGAAGCGGTCGCCGTTCAAAGACCCGTTCCGCGCGGTTCGCGCGTTGGCGGAGATCCGGAACGTGCTGAGACGCGGGGTCGATCCCGTGAACGCGCACTGACGCGACGTCGCGTCGCGTCGCGTCGACCGGTACGCGCAGAGAACGCGGAGACGCCGCGTGTATCGACGAAGGCGCGACGTATGTTATATGTGTGATGTAGTTTCTCGACGACGTCGCGCGCCCTCCGCGGCTCCTCGCGAGCCGCCTTTTCAATCAGACGCGCTTCTTCCTCACGAGCCGCCCGCCTTGCGCAGCCCCTCGTCCTGCCTGGTGTGGAAATTGGGCGTCTTTGACTCCTCGCTGAGCTGGTACTCGGAGTCCGCGAACGCCGACGCGCTGCGGCCGGTGGCCGCGGACGCTTGCGCGGCGGCGCGGAGCGCCTCCTTCCTCGCCATCTTCTCCGCCTCAGCCTCCTCGAAGGACTTGGCGAACGCGGGGCCGGCGACAGTCGCCGCCGCGAGCGCGGCGCCGAGCGCCGAGCTCAGGAACGCGCGGCGGGGGGTCGCCGCGGGCGCGGATGCGGGGGTCGCTGCCGCCACGACGCGCGTCGCGCGGCGACGCGCGGTCGCGGGGCGAAGGGCGAGGGGACTGGAGGTGGTGAAGGTGAACGCGGACATCTATCTCGACGCCGCGGACGGACGACGTGTGGGCCACGGCGGGGGTTCCTATCACGGGAGCGCGAGTCGGCTTGGCGTCGGTCGGAAGACGCGAGGGGGTCGTGCCAGTTGGGGCCCGAGCGCGAGGGGACGTGGCGGGTGAAGGTGTGGGCCGCGCGGAAGAGCTACCGGGTGCCTTCGGAGGTGTCGCCACGTGTACTTCTGATTCTGCCTGATTCTTCCGGACATTCTTTTCGTCTATGGGCTTTCAGTCTACGTACTTGTACAACCAGCGGGCTTCTTCAAAAAAACGAAATTTCGTCAGAAACCACGACGTTCCTTTTGTGCCGCATCTCGTCGTCGGCCTTCCATTTTTCAGAGCCTCCGCGGAGCTCGCCACCTCACCACCGCACCGAAAGCGACCGAACAAGATGGATCAGGATTGGAAGCCCGGTACGTGTGCCTCTCGCCGGCCGTCGCGGGCGTCATCGCGCGCCTCCGCTCCTCGAGCGCGGCCGTCTCCGTCTCTCGCCCTCGTGTCACGAGACCGTCAGGCGACTAGGGCTGCCGACGCGACCGCGCCTCGCCCCGTCCCCCGCGACCCGGATCTGACCTCGCGCCCGCCCATTACGCGCCCGACAGTCGTTCTCACCAAGAAGAAGCCCACGGGGGGCATGAACGGCGTCCCCAAGTCCGCCGAGGCGGTGCGTGCCCTTCCTTCCGCGAACGTCGCGAAGTTTCTCGTCTCCCTTTTTCGCGTCCGACGACGCGACCCCGA
>MDSV01001515.1_pt1 | contig 24888 bp, 24 predicted proteins | sample 810851 | NCBI WGS metagenome assembly MDSV01 (sample SAMN05326640, study PRJNA326480) | marine metagenome | isolation source: seawater | place: Atlantic Ocean: North East | collected 2012
AAGATCTAGCTGTAAGCTTTGAGATAAAGCGCTCAGTCCGCTCTTGCTAGCATTATAAATTGGCATCAGCGGTAGAGGTAATTCAGTGGCTAAAGATGCAACATTGACCAAGCATCCTTCGCCCTTACTCTTAAACTGTGCTATTGCAGCGCGCGCAAGTAAACTGGGCGCCACTAGTAAGACTGCATACTGCGACTTAATAGCTGCAGGTTGTAAATTATCGAGCTCACTTAAGATTCCATATCCTGCATTATTGATAACTAAATTCAGCTGAGGATATTGCTGCCATAACTCCGCGCAGACTCGCTCCACATCCCCTAGATCCGATAAATCACAACTAATATGTGTGTAACCGGGGTGCTCTTCTAAAACTCCAGCATTGCGGCTAAGTCCAATAACTTGGACGCCCTGTTCTAATAACATGCGAGCAGTAGCCAAGCCTAAGCCTGCGCTGGCTCCAGTAATAAGTGCGACTGGGTAACGCTCTGCTAAGCCCTGCATGACTTAAAAATTAAAGAGACATTAGAGCCACCAAATCCGGAACTATTACTTAGCGCTAGCTTTGGTTCATTCTGTGTCGTCGATCGGCATATGTTTAGACCGTCTGCTGCAGGGTCTAGCTCCTTAATATGGGCAGATCCTGGCGTCATACGCTCCGCAATCGATAAACTACAAATTCCCGCCTCTAATGCTCCAGCCATCGATAAAGCATGTCCTGTGAGCGCCTTTGTACTGCTAATTTGTGGTCCCAATTGCCCAACGCCAAATACTGTCTTCAAAGCCTCTAATTCGGATAGATCGCCAACATAGGTTGAAGTCGCGTGGGCATTTACATAATCAATTTCGCTTGAAGCGACTCCACAGCTATCCAATGCACTTTGCATCGATCGAACTAAGCCTGCCCCTTCTGGGTGCGACATGGCTGGACTATACCCATCCGATGCCTGTCCCCATCCAAGTATCTGAGCATAGGCATTGCTCTGCCTTTGCTTTACTAGCTCCTCGCTCTCGAGCACTAGAGCGCAGGCACCTCCAGTCCCAACAAATCCAGATCGAGCAGTATCGAAAGGACAAGAGGCTTTTTCCGGATCATCAGATATACTCAGCGCGCGCATACTAGCAAATGGTACTATCGACTCACGGTTACCGTCCTCTGCACCGACTACAAGCATGCGATCCTGACGACCTAAAGCAATTGCATCATAGGCAAATCCAAGTGCATGCGCCGATGAGGCGCATGCTGAGGCCATCCCACAGCTAGCTCCTAATATTTTTAAAGAGGCACCTAAGTTAAAAGTTAATGTGCCTACCGTAGATGCCACGACACCGTATGGGGAGCAACGCATCACGCCTTTTTTATCCATCAAGCTAAGTTGATTATGCTGCATATAAGGAGAGCCTGCAGAAGCAGTGTACAGTCCAGTTCGACCATTCGAGAACGCAGTAGCATCTAAATTTGCATCTAAGATCGCATCTTGGACTGCCGCAGAGGCATACAGCACGTGTGGAGACATCGTTCGCAGTTGCATGCGAGCAAATTTATAGCGCTCTGGATATGTCCAATCCTCAGGATCGACGCTTCGTGTATCGAAGTCTTTAATAGCTCCGTATAAGTGCGCAGGCTCACAGTCACCAAAAGAACCGGGGAATGGCTCAAATCCATGCCGTAGCTTTTGTAAACTGTTTAAAACCTGTGACTGGCTGTTACCGATACTCGAAATAAAGCCAAGTCCAGTTATAAAAACTTTCTTCATGATTAGGAAGACTAGTCCACAGTCTTATTCATAAAGCTCAATGTAAAAGAAGACACTTTAAGGGCTGTCTCACCACCGACTTTTATGCTACCAGAAAAAACTATTAATGGCTCACGAACACGTACTTGCTGAACCTCCATATCCAAGCGATCCCCAGGAACACATTTTCGCATGCATCGAACCTCTTCACTTTTTATAAAATAAATACTATCAGGATCTATAGCGTGACCTTGTGGCGAGCACAGCATATGTACAATAGCTAACTGCCCAAGAGCCTCCACTAAGATGGATGCAGGAAAAATTGGCCGAGCAGGAAAATGTCCTGGGCTGAAGCACTCCTCCCCAGTAATTTGATAGGTACCTGAAATTCGTCCTCCAACAATTTCAGCACTATCAACAAATACAAATGGGTCGCCTTGTGGTAGGCTCCTATCAATAGAGGAGCGGTCTAAATGTATCGAATCGGCCACAAATTTCTAGACAGGTAAATCTAGCTGGCCACGGATGTACGTATCTAAATCACTAAAGGTATGGATTTGCATGAGCTCTCTATTTTCCAACTGAATATCCAAGCATTCTTCGACCATCATTACAATTTCCATCATACCCATAGAATCGATACCTAAGTCATCAATAAAGCGGATACCTGCGCGTTCACCATCCAACAATTGCTCATATTCTGGCTCAATGTGACGCTTTAATACCCCAACAATAAAAGCTTCTAAAGCTGCAGGATCTCGCTTCTCAAGATACAGTATGAGGCTTTCGAAAGTGCCAGAAGGGCAGCGCTTTAGTAGATCCTTAAGCTCATTAATTTTTTCATCTGTCATTGTATATGGGAGCTATTGAAAGTAAATTAACACATTTTCTATTATAGATAGAAAATACATTTAACGCCCTTAATAAAACAATAATTTCCACAAAAGCTAGCTCTATTTAATCCTTAAAAGTGAAGCGCTCTATCCATGCCTTGCTCCATGCATCATAATCTCCTGCCTCAATATGGGTGCGGGCTTGGCTCATAAGGTCGAGAAAGAAATGTAGATTGTGAATCGATAGTAGCGTGCTAGCTAGTAGTTCTTTAGCCTGCACAAGATGCCTTAAATAAGCGCGGCTAAAGTTGCGACAGGTATAATTATCCGCATTCATGATGGGCGTATCGTCGTGCTTATAACGTTCATTTTTTAGATTGATCAATCCATCTACGGTAAAAACATTCGCGTGGCGTGCGAGGCGAGTCGGCATCACGCAATCAAACATGTCCATGCCTAACCCAATCATCTGTAATAATTGTGGCGGTGTCCCTACCCCCATCACATAACGAGGTTTTTCTCTTGGCATCACCGGCGCGCATGCCGCGACCTGGCGTATCATCTCTTCCTCTGGCTCGCCAACACTAACCCCACCTACCGCATATCCTGGAAAATTTAAGTCTGCTAACGCCTCCGCACATTGTATGCGTAAATCATCATAGATAGAACCTTGAATAATTCCAAATACATGGTGCCCGCGTTCGATAAAACCATCATTATCTGCATGATTTTTAAATTCCTGAGCCCAACGAATGGTACGCTGCACCGCACTCTCACAAGCGGTGCGCTCACAAGGGAAAGGAGGGCACTCATCTAACACCATGGCTATATCTGTTCCCAACTCAGCCTGAATCTGATAACATTCTTTAGGGCCTAAAAAAAGTTTCTTGCCGTCCAAGTGTGAACGAAACTCGATACCCTCCTCCTTAACCTTACGGAGTTGTGCGAGGCTAAAAACCTGAAACCCACCACTATCTGTTAATATGGGCTTCTCCCAATTCATAAACTTATGTAATCCACCCATAGCCTCCACTAATTTGGATCCAGGGCGAAGGTTCAAATGATAGGTATTACCTAAGATAATTTGCGCCCCCACGTCTTCGACCTGCGAGGGTGTCATTGCCTTAACAGTCGCCTGAGTGCCGACAGGCATAAAGATCGGAGTTTGGATTTCTCCATGCCGAGTAGTCAATACACCGCGCCTGGCAGAGCCGCACTCTTTAAGTAGCTTAAACATATTTGCTTACGTTGTATGGCTATTAACAAACTTCCAACTTTGAATTTCATCCTTTTTAAAGAAATCTTAGAAGTATGCGCCCTTTCCTATTTTTAATTACAATTGCCAGAGCTTACAGGAAGCGTCTTTATCCTACTTTTAATGAGTAGTAATAGTCCAATTTCCGATTCAGTAGACGGAAGCGATATGCGCTTTGCGATTGTTGCTGCGCGTTACAACCAATCGCTTGTCGACTCAATGGTGAGTCATGCTACAGATACTTTAATAAGCGCTGGTGCTACAGGTCCGACGCTCATACGCGTGCTAGGCTCCAATGAATTACCTTACGCAGTCTCGGTTTTAGCGAAATCAGGCGCATTTAATGGAATTATTGCCATAGGTCTTGTCATCGCCGGCTCTACTAATCATCACAATATTATAGGCAATAGTTGTGCTCAAGCTCTTCATTCCATCTCCATCGAAACACAAATTCCTATTATTAATGGAGTAACCGTTGTTGAAAACCAAGAACAAGCAGAAGAGCGCGCTGGAGAAAAATACAATCGGGGACGTGAATTTGCCAATGCGGCGCTAGAACTTGTACAATTTAATAGAACATGGATCAACCTAAACAAAAAGTAAACAAACGCTCTCAGCGCCGAGATAATCGCACCTGCGTGATACAGTTTCTCTACCAATGGGAACTAAATAAACCAGAAGAATTAGCCGATGCAGTTTGTACCTTTCTCGAAGGTCAAGAAAAGCCCCGAGATTATTACTCGTTTGCGGAGGAGCTTATCTATGGTGCCATTGAAAATAGGAGTGAAATAGATGCGCAGATCCAAGCACATGCTAATAATTGGAAATTTGAGCGTATTGCAAAAGTTGATCTAGCTATTTTACGCCTAGCAATACACGAACTCTTGCACCGCAAAGATATACCACCAATTGTTAGTATAAATGAGGCTATCGATTTGAGTAAGGTATTTTCAAATCCAGATTCTAAACGATTCATCAATGGCATACTCGACAAAATGAAGGATCAAATAAATCGACCCTTACGTAAAGCTACTGATTAATTACCTGCAAAAAATATGCGTAGCTTCTTTCGCAAATTTAAACAGGGTCTAAAGAACCAGACCCCCACTTTTCATCGGGCCTTTGAAAATATTTTTTCAGGCGCAAAGCTAGACTCTGAATCACTCGAAGAACTTGAAGACATCCTGTACTCTGCAGATTTTGGAGTCGAAACAGTAGAAGAGATTATAGCAGCCATTCAGGATGCCTATAAATCAGATAAAGAGATACGTAGCCAGGCAGCAGCTCAGATAGGAGCAACCGTCCTAACTGATGCTCTCAAGGGAGCCGAGGGCCATCTAGAAATTGGAAATAAGCACCCAGAGGTCATTGCCTTAATCGGGGTTAACGGATCAGGAAAGACAACTACCGCAGCAAAGCTAGGGCACTTGTTTCAAACCGATGGCTTGAGTGTTTTACTTGGTGCGTGTGACACTTTTCGAGCTGCGGCTAATGAACAAATTAAGCATTGGGCAGAGCTACTAAAAATCGATATTGTAGCTAGCCAGCACGGAGCCGATTCAGCAGCGGTCGCTTACGATGCCTATCAAGCAGCGGCTAAACGTGGTAACGATGTGCTCATACTAGATACAGCAGGCCGCCTACATACTAAGGATAATCTAATGAAAGAGTTAGAGAAGTTTGGGCGTGTTATTAAAAAACAAGACCCCTCAGCGCCCCACCATAGCTGGCTAGTGATCGATGGCAGTCTTGGATCTAACTCGATAGAACAGGCACGCGCTTTTCATCAGATCTTTCCACTTACTGGGCTAATTATTACAAAACTAGACGGCACTAGCCGAGGAGGTGCGCTTGTGGGAATCTACCGTGAGCTGAAGATCCCAATCTATTTCGTGGGATTGGGTGAACAAGCAGATGACCTACAACCATTTTCGGCTCTTCACTATGCGAATGCCATTTTTGGAATTAATGATAGCGATGAAAGTTGATTATTGCTCGACCCCCCAAAGCTATGCCAATAATTTATACTAAACTATATGACTGAATCACTCACCGTTGAACTGGCTAATCGCTCCTATCCGATTCATTTTAATGGAGCGCTGTCAAAACTTGCCTCTACAATCAAAGAGCTGCGTAAGGGGAAAAATAATGTCTGCGTAATTGCCGATATCGGTTCACATGGAGCACACCCAAATTTCTTAATTCAAGCTGGATTCTTGGAAAGCGAAATACTCGTCTTACCCTCTGGCGAAAAAACAAAGTCAATCGAGTGCCTTAATCAAAGTTTACGCTTTCTTGCCAAGAATAATTTGAATCGTGATAGCGCTCTTTTCGCATTTGGAGGCGGAGTGATTGGTGACCTAGCCGGATTTACAGCAGCTAGTTATTTGCGCGGTATCGATTTTTACCAAATTCCAACCACCCTACTATCTATGGTCGATAGTTCCGTGGGAGGTAAGACAGGAATCAATCTACCTGAGGGTAAAAATTTGGTCGGTGCGTTCTGGCAACCAAAAGCTGTTTTCATTGTAACAGAACTACTTCAAACACTGCCGATACGTGAATTCTCAGCAGGTATGGCTGAGGTTATTAAATATGGTATGCTCGCAGATAAATCTCTGTTTTGTGAGCTGGAAAGTAGTGATTTTTTCGATACACAAACACCATCGCTTCCATCCATTATTCGACGATGCTGCGCAATAAAAGCTCAAGTCGTAACCAACGATGAAACAGAGACCGCAATTTCTGGAGGGCGCGCCTTACTCAACTTAGGTCATAGTTTCGCGCATGCGATTGAAAATGTAGCAGGATATGGAGTGTATCTCCATGGTGAGGCAGTCGCAATTGGCTTAATCCTTGCCACAGAGCTCTCTGTAAAGCTTGGACAAATAAAAGAATCGGAAATCTCTCGTGTGCGCGCCATCATAGAAAGCAACGCACTTCCTACTACCCTAAAAGACCCACTATCAATTTCTGATTTAATGCAGGCTCTGCAAAGAGACAAAAAAAATCGAAATGGAAAATTGCGCTTTGTTACTATGCAAGCAATCGGAAAGGCGATTACTTCTGAAGATGTAGATTCACAGATGACTGAAATGATTTGGACAAGAGCAGGAGCTAAGTAGGCGAATGCTTAGTCTTTCAAGCGAATCACTAAATAGCGCCAATTCCCAGAATACCACACATACAAGGTATTCACGCCCTGCTTTAATTGCTTCTCGACTGATTCTGGAGAAACAACACTCCTCCCATTAATTTCAGCAATTACCATGCCCTTGATCAATTCATTTACATAGGGTGAGTCTGCTTCGACATTTTGCACAATAACTCCATTGTTACTATCTGGCAAAGAGAATTCACTATCCCTATCTAGATCAGTAACCGATTGTAGGCGAACTCCTTCTAAGCGACTCGGATTTGCCATAGGCATAAGACCGCTTAAACTTCCTAAAGTTACTGGCAAAGCGATCTCTTCGCCATTGCGAATAAGTGTGACGACAACATCGCTACCTGGCTGCATTTCAGAGACGACAAGCCTTAACTGCGCAGCTGATTGAATTTCAACTGTATCAATTCGAATAATAATGTCCCCATGCTCAATACCTGCACGATCAGCCGGGGAACTATTTTGTACTTCCGTAACTAGGGCACCCTTCGTCGATTCTAAGCCAAAGGCAGCGGCTAAGTCGCCAGTTAGATTCTCTGGGAATAATCCTAGCATACCGCGAGGAACCTCCCCACGATCGATCAAATTACGCGCAATGCGCAGAGTCATATTAGAAGGAATCGCAAAGCCGATACCGATACTTCCTCCCGACCCCGAAACAATAGCAGTGTTAATTCCAACCAATCGTCCCCACGCGTCAATTAAGGCACCGCCAGAATTTCCTAAATTAATAGAAGCATCTGTTTGTATAAAGTTTTCATAGCCGCCCCTCCCAAGAATATTCAATGAATTTCGACCGGTTGCAGAAACGATTCCTTGAGTCGCTGTTAGCCCAATTTCTAGCGGGTTACCAATTGCAAATACAATATCACCAACTTTGAGTAAATCGCTGTTAGCAATCGTAACCGCTGCCAACTCTTCCTCGGCATTAATCCGCAAAACAGCTACGTCCGTCTTCGCATCTGAACCAATTAATTCGGCAACATATTCACGATCGTCGGATAGTCGTACGCGTATTTCATCCACTGGTTCTCCTTGCCTGCTGGTAACTACATGGTGGTTAGTCACGATGTAACCATCCCTTGAAATAATAACGCCGGAGCCGACGCCAGTACTTTCCTGTCGCGGCGATTTTTGGCTCGAACCATCACCATACCCTTGAGATCCGCCGGGAACCTGAAAGCCAAATTGGCGGAGGAGATCTTCCATGCCACGCGGAACACCCATAGCGGAATTACGACTTGCGACCATACTAGAAGTGTACACTGCCACCACCGATGGCGTCGCTCTTTCTAATACATTTGCATACGATACAACCGGTATATCTCGAATTGCTTTAATCGCCCTCGCGTCGGAATCGACTACGAGTGCATCATTGCTAGTCGCTTTTACGCAGACGCAAAATAAAAAAAAGAATGAAAATATGCTCAATCTCATGGTCGATAGATTATTTATATACAACTTACATTACAGTAAGTTCCAATAAAGATGAATTTTTGCAAACCCACTTAAAAACCTTTCACATCAAAAAGTCCGGTGACACTTTCATTATCATAAATACGACGAATCCCTTCGCCTAAAAGTTCGGCAACGCTCAGTACTGTAATCGGCACGCCCTCACGCTGCTGAACAGGAGTTGTGTTTGTGGTAATTAATTGATCTAAAATTCCTGATGATAAACGTTCATAACCGCGCTCGTTTAAAACGCCATGACTAACTGCAGCCATCACCCTAGCCGCTCCATTTTTCTTCAATAACTCAGCTGCGGCACATAGAGTTCCTGCTGTTTCCGTCATATCATCAATCAGAAGAATGTCACGGCCCTCGGTCTCTCCAACTAAAGAGACAGCCTCCACGGTCTCCGCCGAGGTGCGACGCTTGGCAATAAAACCAATCGGTACATTTAACAGACCAGCATATGCCGAAGCCATCTTCATGCCGCCTACATCGGGAGAAAAGAGCGTTAGATTATCCGTATCTATATTCTTTAAATACTTAAATAATACCGGAGAAGCATAGAGATGATCCACGGGGATATCAAAGAAACCTTGAATTTGCTGTGCGTGTAAATCAACCGTTAGTACTCTATTTGCCCCAGAAGAGACTAATAAATTGGCCACCAGCTTTGATGTAATAGGTACCCGTGGCTGATCTTTACGATCTTGACGCGCATAGCCATAGAAGGGAATCACTGCAGTGATACGTTTGGCAGAGGCGCGGCGCGCGGCATCGATCATAATAAATAGCTCCATTAGATGCTGATTTGCCGGATTACTGGTCGGCTGAATAATAAATACATCTGCGCCACGAATATTTTCATCAATGCGCACAAAAGTTTCTCCATCAGGAAAACTTTCTACTGTAGCTGCACCAAGAGGAGCACCTAGATAATCACATATTTCTTGGGCAAGCTTAGGATTTGCGTTTCCGCAAAAGATTTTAAGTTTATTCTGACTCATTGTGTTATCAAGTTTGTGCTTTGTAAGTAGCATCAATGGTTTTCTCCATTTGATCAAACCTTTTGAAAAGATCTGGTAACTTTCGTTGTAAGCTGTAGATGCGGTTCGTAACTAAAGAGGCTTGAGCCGGGCAGCCCCCTACTTTGAGATTCGCTTCGATGGAACGGACTACTACAGATGCGGCAGTAATAATAACACCATCGCCAATATTTAAGTGCCCAGCTATTCCCGCCTGACCAGCAACGACAACACCGTTTCCAATTTTTGTGCTACCTGCGACTGCCACTTGAGCGACTAATAAACAATGCTTTCCAATACTCACATTGTGCCCAACTTGTACTAAGTTATCTATCTTCGTACCCACTCCAATCTCCGTGGTGCCAAATCTGGCACGATCAATTGTTGTATTCGCTCCAACATCTACATCGGCACCGGTCACAACCCTGCCAATCTGAGGAAGGCGCTGATGCGCTCCCTCTACTAAGGCGTAACCGTAGCCGTCCGAGCCTATTACACATCCCTGAAGCAGTCGATTTCTAGAACCAATTTCGCAGTAATCACTCACGACAACTCTTGGGAATATCTGTGTCTGCTCCCCAACACGTGCTGCTCGGCCAATAGAAATATGCTCTGCCAAAGTAACTTCTGGGCCAATGACTGCTTGAGGCCCAATGTAGCAAAATGCCCCTACGCTCGCAGTATTGTGAACATTTGCAGATGGGTCTACAAAAGCAGTTGGATGAATACCCGCAGGTGGCTTTGGTAATAAATCAATTTCTATATCTCTGCATAATAGCGCTAAGGCATAGGATGGATTATCTACTTTTAAAAACAATTGATCGGCCTTAGGCTTTCCGGAGTGATCCCTAGGCAAGAGTAAAATAGATGCCTTGGAGTGCTCCACTTGGTCTTTGTACTGAGGATTTCCCAAGAAAGAAAGATCACCAGTATTGGCAGATGACAAAGATGCAATTCCAGTAATAGCACCGCTAAAATCTCCCTCACAGGTGACGTGACTACCGATGATTTCTACTATTCGATTTAATGGGTAGGAAAATGTCATGTTATAGTTCAAACAAAAAACCCTGTCCTTTGCGAGAACAGGGTTTTGAAAATTTTAACCTCTATTTGTTATTCTGCATTTAGTACAGCTATGACAGCATCAGTAATTTCTAGTACATCGCTCGCATACATTACTTGACCGGCTAAAAGAGAATATTGAGTCTCGGTGCCGTCCTCACCTTGTGTATTTATTAGGCGAGGAACAATGGGTAAAACCAAATCAACTGATTTGTCCTTAGCTACAGTATTGACTGCCTCCCTTGCTTTAAATTCAAAAGGACTGAGCGCACCAGTACGAGCTTGCTGCACCCTCTGCTGCAACTGCTGCCCAAATGCGCTGAGTTGCTGAATCTTAGCTTCATTTTGATTGATTAATGACTGTGCTTCTTCCATTGCCGACTTGCGCTCCTCATCAGCAATCGCTGGGTTTTGGCTCTTTTGCTGTAATTCTTGTACCTTACTTTCCACCTCTGAAAGACCAAGTTTTTCCTTAAATGCCTCGACTTCTTCCTGAGCGGTTTGTTCAGAACCTTCGACACGCTCGAGCGCAGTCTGGTAAGCGACATAACCACCTAGAACTAGGTCCATATTAACAGTAGCAACTACGGCTGCTTTCTGTGCAGATATAGATCCAGCAGAAAGAATAGTTACAAAAATAAGTGAGATTAGTTTGTTCATTTTATTATAAGTTTTTTAATTGTTATAGACTGTTTTGCTTAAAAGCGAGTCCCGAAAGAAAAGTTAAATTGTGAACCGCTTGCCTTGCCAGTGGGATCAGTAATCGGGAAACCTAAATCTAGTTTAAGAGGTGATCCCATCATCATCAAACGAGCTCCTACTCCCCAGTTATCTGCATAATTTGATGGGCTAAAATCTATTTCTTCTGAATTTACGAATCCACAATCATAGAAAACAGCTAGCCCTAAAGGTTCCGCAATTCTAAAAATATATTCTAAAGAAAGCATGGAGTATGTATTTCCGCCAATCGCCTCATCGGAAACAGTCTCTCTAGGGCCGATGTCGCGATAATCATAGCCTCTTAGTGATTCAGGGCCCCCTAAGTAAAAGCGATCATAGAATGGAATCGAACTAGTGTCCCCGTAGGGAATAATAGTTCCCGCACGAGCATAAATCGCTAATGTTTGATCCAAGGACTCAAAGGTTGGAATGAAATGCGCCATCCGCCCTTCTACTTTAAAGTAATTAACATCTCCGCCAACCCCTGCCCATTGAGTCGATAAAGTCGTACGATTGCCTTTAGTTGTGAAGAGTAATGAATCGCGCGTATCTCTTAGTAAAGTTATACCAATCTTGGAGACCATCTCTTCGCCTTCAGCCTCTTCGAAAACATCTGGTATAGTATCATTTGTCTGAATTCCGGGTAGACCAGCCACATCAAAAATTTCAACAACTTCTAATTGGTAGGACATGCGAGCCTCGACTAGTTCAAATAAACGGCGGCGTAAATACAGCTCAAAACCAGTGCGCAATTCATTATAATCAGAACTAACATAGTCCGACTCACGGCGAAACAATTCGACTCCAAAAGCAAGGCGCTGCTCGAAAAGCCAAGGTTCTTCAAATGCAATGATCATCTCGTTACTTAAAGAGCCAAAAGAACCTCGAATGCGCATCTTTTGACCATCTCCTTGAAGACCATTTCGCCAATTAAATATATCGAAGTTTCCTTGAGTTAGCTCAAAAAAGATCATCGCGCTTTGGACGGAGCCAAATCCAGCACCAAAACTGAAGCTACCGGTTCTTCCCTCTCGCACAGTAACTCCTAGATCTTTTCTGCCGGGCACATTCGTAGCTTCTGGGTTGAGACGTACATCATCAAAAAACTGGGTATTTTTAAGTCGCATCTCGCTAGTTTCGAGACGCTTTAAATCAAACACATCCCCTGGGCGTAGCGCTAATTCTCGCAATATGACTCGTGTCTTTGTCTTCGTGTTACCTTCCACATTAATCGACTCAACATAAAACTTTTCACTCTCACGAACCCGAAAAACTACGTCTATACGGCGGGAATCCATATTCGGAACTCGTTCCGCGCGTACGTAAGCCTCTAAATATCCACGCGAGGTGTAATAGTCGCGCACTACACTGGAAGCAGCATCGACGTTTTCTGGTGAAAATGGAGCCCCGCTTTTTATTGTGATACTTTGAAGAAGTTCATCTCCAGTAAAAATAGAATTATCGGTAACAGAAAGATCGCCTATGTAATAGCACTGCCCTTCATTGATTGGTATATTGATAGCAATTTTCTTGGACGAAATTGTATCTATCTCCACCTGATCGACGTTAATTTCGACATCAAGATAACCATTGTTACGATAATATGCGCGTAAAAGATCAAGGTCTTCGTTAAACACGCTCTCATCGTATGTGCCTGCACTAGTCATCCAGGAAATCCAGTTAGTCTGCCTCGTCTCGAGTTGCTTGCGCAATTTTTTTGGATTAAATGCAGTCACTCCGGTGAAATTGATTTCTGCAATCTTAACTTTAAGACCGGGTTCAATATCATAAGTAACAGTCGCGTAACCGGTCTTATCGTCTTTACTAATACGATAATCGACAAGGGCGTCTGGATAGTGCTTTTCAACGAAATATTCTTGAATCTTCTCAGCTGCTTGAGAGACGAGATACTCATCGAGTGGAATGCCCGAATCTATTTCACCCTTTGAAGTGAGGCGCTCCGGTGAAAATTTATTATTTCCATTAAATTCTATTTTTCCAATCGTGTATTTGGGAACAATAATGAAAATTACATCTACCTTTTCCCCATCAGACTGCTCTACTTTCACTTCAATGAACTCGAATTGATTCGTCGCATACAAGGAGCGTATAGATTGATCCACTAAAGTGCTGTTGTAATTCATCCCTGAGCGTAACTGTACATTGCCTCGTACATATTGATCACTCACGGGCTGAAACCCTTGAAACTTCACTTTTATCTGGTTTACCACTGGATCGACAGGACCCTGGCTCTGTGCGAGAAGGTCTGGCACAAGCAGCAAACAAGTAAGAAATGACAGCAGGAAATGTATGTTTCTGTGAAGTCGCATGATTCTCGAATAAATAATTACTAAAGCTTAACGCTGAAAATTTTCAAAACGTGTGTAGCGCCTAATAAAAGATAAGTCAACGTCTCCAATTGGTCCATTACGCTGCTTTGCAATGATTAATTTAATCTGCTCTACATCACCGACCATACCTGTATCCTGCACAGCATCCTCTTCATCACGCTTTTTAGGCCGGTGAAGAATCATGACTACATCCGCATCCTGCTCAATTGATCCAGATTCTCGCAGATCAGAAAGTCGCGGGTCACGACTCTCGCGCTCTGATTCCCGATTGAGCTGGCTAAGAACAACTACAGGTACATTTAACTCTTTGGCCATACCCTTGACGCCTCGCGATATTTCAGCAATTTGCTGCTCGCGTGGTGCGCGCGGATCCGATCCACGTAAAAGCTGTAAATAATCAATCACGACTAAGCCCAAGCGATGCTTCGTATCGATACGACGCGCTTTAGCACGTAAATCTAAGATAGTGGAGCTAGATGCGTCGTCGATCCATAATGGCGCTTGCTCTAATTCCTTAACTGCTTGAGCGATCTCTCGCTGATCCTGAGAAGACGCGACGCGGTCACGTATACGTTTCATATCGACTCTAGCTCGGCTGCAGATCAAGCGCATAGCTAGGTCTGCCGCAGTCATCTCTAAACTAAATACAAGTACGCCGGATGGTTGCCGGCCTCCATTAGGAATAATTGCATGCTCCGCAAAATTCATGGCTAACGAGGTCTTACCAACAGAAGGCCGTGCTGCTAGTACAATCATTTGCCCTGGATGGAAGCCATATGTCATACCGTCCAAATCACGGAAGCCAGACATCACTCCTTCAACTTGGTCGATATCATTGAGTAGCGCATGTATATTAGTAACGGCTCGATTGAGCGACTCTTTAATTGGAACCGCCCCTTCCGTCACGCGACCACTACTAATCATGTGAATATCTTCTTCTATCTTCTCTATAAACACACTGATATCTTCTTGTTGTACGTAACAGGCTTCTATCGCCTCGCGAGAAGTGCGAATCAGGCGACGCAGTAAGTACTTCTCATGCACTATTTTTGCAAAATATCGTGCATGAGCTGCTGTTTCTATTCTATCTTGAATGCCATAAATAGCAGCGATCCCTCCAACTTCTTCATCCTTGCCCTCTTTTTTAAGGTGCTCAATTAATAAAATCTCATCGATTGGATCACCGGTCTCATAGAGAGCTAGAAGAGCTCCATACAATTCTTGATGCGAAGTTTTAAAGAAAAACTCTGGTAGAATTTTTGCCTCTATGCAATCGGTCAAAACCTCACGACCCCCATCAATTAAGCAAGAGGCAAGTAGACCCTCTTCAGCCTCGATGCTGTGCGGTTGCACGCGGATCGCTTCTAATGGATCGCTTTCGCTCGAATCCTTTCGATATCTACCTGCGCCTTTTCCGCGACCATAGGTTGGTGGCGTCGTCTCAGCAGGCATAGCGGTTCTTAAAAGCGACTGACATTAAACTCCTATTCTTCCTCCTCAGCAGTTGTATCATCTTCAACTACTTCAATTGGGTTTTCAGAAACAACTTCAAATTTTAATTCAGCTACTATTTCGCTGTGTAGTTTCACTGCGACTGTATGGGATCCTAAATCCTTGACTGGGGCAGGAAGCGATAATTGCTTTTTAACTAGCTCAATGCCCTCTTCTTTGAGACGAATTATCAAATCGTTTGCAGTTACAGCGCCATACATCTTGCCTCCCTCTCCGGTTTTCACAGCCACTGCAATCGTAGTGCTTGAAATTTTCGCGGCTAACTCACGCGCGGCATCTAACTCTTGAACTTCACGCGCTTCACGCGCCTTTAATAATGATTCCATCTGCTTTTTGTTTGCGTGCGTAATTGGCAGTGCGATCTTGCGCGGCAATAGAAAATTACGCGCATAGCCTGCACGCACAGTGACCGTGTCGCCTTCGGCGCCAAGACCTTGAATGGGTTGTAGTAGAAGAACCTGATTAGTGGCCATATTTAGTAGTAGTTGAAACGTTTAAATTGTATGAAAAAAAAAGAATTAAAAAGGAACATCTTGGTCAAGCGCATCGTCATTTTGAGCTGTCGGTGTAGCGTCAGCTGAATTTGACTGTCCACGTTCGGGCGGTGAACTGTTTTCATAACCCTCTTGGTTATCATCACGGCTACCTAAAAACTGGAAATTTTCTAAGACAACACCTAATTTACTGCGTTTTTGTCCTTCATTACTTTCCCATTGATCTAATTTAAGGCGACCTTCCACCATTATTGGACGCCCCTTACGCATATATTTTGCGATCACTTCGGCCTGCTTTCCAAAAGCATCAATATCAACAAAAGCTGTCTCCTCACGACGCTCTCCGTCTCTGGTTGAAAAAGTACGCGACACCGCAAGCCCTAGCTTGCAGATAGAATGACCATTGGGTGTGACACGCATTTCAGGATCACGCGTTAAATTACCCATGAGTATAACCTTATTAAAAGAAGCCATATGAAGTTTAGTAATAGTTTATAAGAAGTGTGAGAAGTTAAGCCTCCACAAAAATTCGATTCACACGCTTATCGTGCTTTAATTTGTCCTGTAAATTAATCGGGACATTACCAGGTCCAGTAACCCACATGTGCACATAATGGCCTTGAGCGAAACGGCGATCTGCGGCACGGGCGAACTCTCTGGTACCAAGGTCCTCCACTTCACTAGTTTCCGCACCTATCGAGGTAAGCACTTGTTTAATGTCATCGATCACTGTTTGCGCATCATCTTGCGATGAGCGTAGATCGAGGATTAAGGATATTTTGTATTTATTTACTGTTGTTGCGCTCATGCTAAGTTGCTGTGCGTTGGTTAATTATATTCATGGCAGCCTCAGTACCGCTGTCAATAATGAGGCTTAGATGCTCAAGGTATGACGGCGCTAATTTAGCCAAAAGATTTTGTTCATTTTTAGTCAAGTGACTCAAGACATAATCGGCAAGATCCATTTCTTTGTGGGGTTTCGTTCCAATTCCGATTCGGAAACGGGAGAAATGATCTCCTAAGTGCTCTTGTAAGTCTGCAATACCATTGTGGCCGCCTGCGCTACCATTTTGACTGAGTTTTACTCTACTAAATTCAAGTGTAATATCATCATAAAGTACCAATAATGATTCTGGACTTAAGCTCCAATAGCGCAAAATAGGACCTAGGGATCGACTGCAAGCGTTCATAAAAGTCAGAGGCTTAACAAGAACTAGCTTTCTATCGCGAAAATTAGCGTGTGCAATTTCGGCCTCAAACTTTGGTACTGACTTCCATTGCGAGCCTAACTGCAACGCGAGACGATCGATTAGATCATAGCCTAGATTATGCCTAGTGTTGCGGTATTTAGGACCTGGATTTCCAAGACCAGCAATGACCGATATGGACATTTTAGAAAGAACGGTTTGGAGCCAAAGCTCCGATTAAGATTAAATAACTATTTAAATCTAGTTTCAGGTAAATTTTATTCGCCTTCTTGTGAATCAGATTCATCAGAATCTTCTTCCTTAATATTGTCAGCAGGTACACTTGCTGCATCCACTGGCTCGACTTCTTCGGGCTCTGCAGCAACAGTTGGAGGCTGGCAAGAAACAATGACTTGAATAGGGTTACCAAGAAACTCAACCCCATCAATTTCAGGTAAGTCACTGATGTGGATGGCTTCTCCAACCTTTAACTCAGCAACATTAACCGCAATATGGTCGGGCAATTTCGAAGGTCGGCAACGTATTTCTACTTCATGTGACTTGTGATCTAACATACCACCATCAAACTTTACGCCTTCGCAATCCGCCTCATTAGTTAAATGTGTCGGTACATTAGTAACAAAGGATTCACCACGCTGCACTTCTTGAAAATCTATATGATTTACAGAGCCTTTAATTGCATGGTGCTGCACTTCGTTAATTAAGGTCAACATACTCTCGCCATTTTCATCGGTTAATTCGATTAATGATGCCTCACCGCCTAGTGCTCGATTGAGATTACGAAATTCAACCGCATTGACTGAAACGGAGCGGGCTGTACCCTTACTGTAAACGTTTGCAGGAATATTTCCAGCTGCGCGAAGACGACGCACCGCTCCACGACTGGAAGCTTCACGTGAAACAACATTAAGTTTAATTTGGTTCATGACTGTAAAAAATTAAGAATATGAGTACTACTTATGCAATGCTCTGAATGTGAGAAAACCGCGCACAATAAAATAGAGACCCCGAAAAGCAACCTAAAGTTTGTGCAAATTTCGCGCATATCAAAGATTTGAGAATTATCTCGTCAATAAGCCGCTTAAAAGACTGAAATAAGAGATCCTTTATGGCACAAGATCCAATACCGAAAATAAGTGAGCAGCGGCTATCCGCGCTAGCTGAAATACCATTTAGCCAGGTGCCATCCCCTGCTTATGTAATGCATCTAAATTTATTAGAAGAAAATGGTCGCATATTACAATCGGTTGCAGACAACTGCGGCGCTAAAATCCTACTAGCGCTCAAAGGCTTTGCCTGCCACAGCACTTTTCCAGCCCTAAAGCCCTACTTATCTGGCACAACCTCCAGTGGCTTACATGAAAGCTTGCTGGCAAAAGAACACTTTGGAAAAGAAATTCATATCTACGCACCAGCATACAAAGAAAATGAATTAAAGCAGATGTGTCAGTATGCGCATAGCTTAGTGTTTAACTCTGCGCAGCAACTTGCGCTTGGCATACGAACCATAGAAGGGCTCAAGCTTCCGCAACTAGGCATACGCATCAACCCAGAGTACTCCGAAGTTGCTAGCACTAACTATGACTCGTGCTCCTTTCGATCTCGCCTGGGGACGACTCGCACTAGCTTAGACAGAGATCTAGAAAAGTTGCCAGGCGATCTTCTCAATAAAATAGACGGTTTGCACTTTCATACTCTCTGTGAGCAGGATGCAGATGCGCTTGAGCGCACCGCTAATGCCTTTGAGGATAAATTTGGCGACCTGCTTCGTACCTTAAAGCTAAAATGGCTAAACTTTGGAGGCGGACACCATATTACTAGGCCTGGTTACGATTTAGAACGTCTTTACCGGGTTATAAAGCACTTTCGCCAGCAATATAAAGTCGATGTATACTTAGAGCCCGGGGAAGCTATTGCCCTTCACACAGGCGTTCTTGTCAGTACAGTCCTAGATATTGCTGACAGTGATACCGGCCAAATAGCGATTGTTGATACATCCGCTACTTGCCACATGCCCGATGTTCTTGAGATGCCCTATCGCCCAAATATAATGGGTGCTGGAAGTCCAAATGAGAAAGCAAATAACTACCATATAGGCGGGCTATCCTGCTTAGCAGGTGATAGGATTGGCGACTACTCTTTTGACGAACCCTTACAAATTGGTCAAAAATTGATATTTCTAGATATGGCGCACTACACTATGGTAAAAAACACTACATTTAACGGAATACCACTTCCATCAATCTGTCATTTTAGTCAGCAGCAAAGCTTGCAAGTCATTCGGCGTTTCGGTTACGAAGATTATAGTAATAGACTTTCATAAAAACCAACCATAAAGAAATGAAACAATTAAGCAAAAAAAGTATACTTCTTGGAATTCTTTTGCTCCTTATCGCAATTTTCTCAACATTGTTAGTCTTCAGTGTGCGGGCGAGCAAAAATAAATTAAATGCTTTCCAGCAATCCACTACTGAAGCATCCGCTGGCCTCGATTAATCTATTTATATACCAGAATTTATCTCCTTCACAAACTATGCTACTACATAAAGAAAATTTTTCTAAATACAGTGATCAAAAAATCTGGGTGAGCCGCAAACAGTTCGATTTTTTTAAGTACTTAATAGGCGCTTTATACCTCTACTCAAATTGCAGCATTCTAGCAAATCCATCTCTGGCAGATGCATCGAATCATTCGATTTCGATAGCCCAAAACGCAATTTTTGTATGCAGCAAGCAAGCAGACAGAGGTAACGGCTCCTTAAAATCCCCTTATGCATCCATAATGAGGGCAATAGACAAGGCGAGCGATGGTGCTACAATTTATTTGCGCGGTGGAACCTACCTTGAAGCAATAAGTGTAAATCATGAAGACAAATCCTTAACACTATGCGCGTACCCTAAAGAGCAGGTCGTGATTAATGGAGCTGGTCTGCTTCAAACCGATTGGCAGGACCACGAAAATGGTGTCTTTAAAACAATAGTGGCCCAACCTGTTTGGCAACTATTTGCAAATGATTCCTATGCTTATCGTGCTCGCTGGCCGAATGCTACTTTTGAAGATGGCAAAATATGGCGTATGACTGAGGGCATGCGCAGTCTTGACGGTGGCTATCATAATCAAAAGCCAACAGGTAAAAGCAGGCTCGGGATAGCCTATGATGATGCCTTTAAATCAAGTAGTAAGGCAGGATTTAACGAAGGCGACAGTCGCTATACAACAATTACTCAGAAACAAAGCCTCGCTGAGACTCAGGTCGACTTTACTGGCGCTGTTGCCGTACTAAATATTGGTCACTGGCGAACTTGGGCGAGGCACATTACTGAACACGAAGCTGGCTCCGATTATTTCTCTTACTCTACAAACGGCATTACTGTTAATGAACTGCATAAACATACAGCCTACTACATTTACGGCTTACCTGCTCTCGATCAAGTCAATGAATGGTGGTATGATTCTAAAACTAACTATCTTTACTATAAGCCAGAGAGTACGAGTGCGCTAGACTCTTTGATCCTAAGCAGCCGTAAAACTGATTTTATGATAGAATTGCTAAGGGTTAAAAATATTCATTTTAAAGACTTAAACTTTTTTGCCGCAGGCTATGATATAAGATATTGCGAAAATATCATATTTGAAAATTGCCGATTTGATTACCCCAGCGCAAATAAGTACACGCTTGGGCATTTCGACTGGTTTAATAATTATAATAATAACACAAATAATGCACTATCGACTTTCTTTAGGGGGCGTGAAAACAAAGTAATCAACTGCATTTACTCCCGTTCTAATGCTCCGATAATATTTGATAGTGAGCAAATGAGTATTCAGAATTGCCTATTTGAAGATATCGAATGGGACGTAAATACTAATGGCGCCTCTGGCTCTGTTATGATTGGAAAAGGCGGGTCTATTGTTCACTCAACATTAAGACGCACTGGCAATTCAGAAGGCATTCGTGCTTTTAGTGAAGGCTGCGAAATCCGCTATAATAGAGTCTACGATGCTGGCAATTTGCAACATGATGGGTCGGGTATTAACGTAGGTACAAGAGTGCAAAAAGGAACCTATGTGACACACAACTGGGTACATGACTCTAACCGCCAAGGAGTCCGCTTTGATTACCACGGTATGAATTTTTTTCAGGACGATGGTTCGGTCTATGGTGATGGCCAATTTGCGTTTAATGTGATTTGGAATACGCAACCGAGCCAAGTAAAAGGCGACCGACATTTAATCAGTAATAATACAGTGATTAACTGTAACTATTACCCAGATCCTGAGCAGGAGAAATTCAATTTTAGCGTTCAAGGATTCAAAGCTATGCACGGCATTATGGGAAATGAACACTCACTAATTGTTAATAATTTAGCAAATATAAGCCACCGCAGTTGGGACTTACGTATTTTCGATAAAAGAACTGAAAACTATAAAAATGGGGCAAAGTACTTCAAAGATTTAAACTATAATGTCCTGCCCGGTAAGCATGAGAATAATATGACTGAAGCCGGCGCTGCCTACAAATACTTACGCGATCCCGAAAATTATGATTTTAGGCCACGTTTAGATAGCCCTTTGATACATGCTGCGCGCACAGTTCTTGTTGCGGAAAATCCAAACCAGTACACCTCTTTAGCGGCATTATATAAGGCAGAATCTAAAGCAAATATCGATATTGGGGCCTACCAAAGTGATCAGGAGCATTATTGGATTCCTGGTTTCCGAGCGATCCATGCATCCACACCAATTCCTAAAAATAATGCGATTGTTAGAGTTGGGCGGATCGATCTGATGTTTCTTGAAGCGTACCAATCATCCACACACCATGTGTATTTTGGCAAGAGTCCAAACTCTCTACAATTAGTCGCTACTTTAAAAGGCAGTAACATCTGCTCAGCGCCCAAGCTAGTCTCTGGGGAAACCTATTATTGGAGAGTCGATTCGGAGCACAAAAATAGCATTTCACAGGGCCCACTATGGAGTTTCAAAGTAGGTGGTGATACGAAAAAGATAATGCATTGATCAGATGCGCATCTGCAATGGTGACGCAAACTATGACTTTACATTACCTGCATGTTGAATTGCTAGAAACTCAGCTTGCGTCACTGGTGTAATCGACAGACGGTTCCCCTTCTGAAGTGCGCGCATTTCACTGAGTTTTGGATCCGCTTTCATCGATTCAAGCGATACAAGCTGCTTTAAGTCAGCCTTGAACTTTACATCTACGAGTATCCAACGCGGGCTCTGCGGATCACTTTTGCTATCATAGTATTTTGACTGTTTATCAAACGCAGTCGGATCTGGATATGGAGCGCTGGCCACCTCAGCGATACCTGCGACACCAGGTGGCTTTGTATTGGAGTGATAAAATAATATTAAATCACCAACTTTCATAGCATCTCGCATAAAATTACGTGCCTGATAGTTACGAACACCATCCCATGGCTCCGTTTGTTTTGGTCTCGCCTTTAGATCCTCAAAAGAGAACACATCCGGCTCTGACTTCATTAACCAGTAATTCACAAATTATTTAAGTGTAGAGAGGAACAAACTAGAAACTTACTGGACTCCAATTTTCTCCAAAATTCTTTCCAGGTCTTCATTGCCAAAGTATTCGATAGTTATCTTTCCTTTTTTAGTCGAATGTTTTATCGATACTCGCGAGTTAAGATGCCCACCAATACGCTTTTCTAAATCACGAATAGCGACTACTTCCGCTTCTGTAGCATTCCCTCTACTACTCCCATTAGAACTACCCCCACTTTGCTTTAAGCGCCGCACTTCTACTTCCGCTTCGCGTACACTCATCGCAGACTCTATAATTCTACGTGCTAGGAGTTTTCGCTGAGCCGCACTCTCTAATCCAAGTATAACTTTAGCATGACCAGTAGAAATGAGGCGGCGACCAAGAAAGCCTTGTATCTCATCGTCCAAGGAGAGTAAGCGAAGCGAGTTAGCAATGAGGGCGCGACTCTTACCCACGCGCTTGGCGACTGCATCTTGAGTCAAATCAAAATCACGAACTAAGCTTGCATATCCCATCGCTTCATCGATCGGGTTAAGATTCTCACGTTGCAAATTCTCAACTAGCGCTAGCGTCGCACTTGAAGCATCCGTTGCTTCGATCACGCGAACGGGAATTACTTTTTTTTCTAAGAACTGAAAAGCTCGTAACCGTCGCTCGCCTGCAATTAGTTCATATCCCTTGCCTTTAGCGCGCACAACAACTGGCTGGATCAAGCCTTCCGCCTGTATACTCTTGGCGAGTTCTTCGACATGCTCCACGTTAATCTCACGCCTCGGCTGATAAGGGCTAGCGCAGATCGAATCAACCGGCAACTCTAGGGGGACTGTATCGGCGGTGGCAGTGCCTTTATTACTCTTTTTGATAGTGGGCGGGGCTACACCACTTGGTTCTTTTTTCTGTGAGACTTTTTCAGAATACTTAGAAGGTGTACTTCTTGCAGTAACTGATCCAGAACCAGAAATAAGGCCTCCAAGGCCGCGGCCTAATCTACTTTTATTACTCATTTATTGTTGGGGCATGGGAATAAATATCGTCTGACCGACCTGTAGGTCGCGCGAAGGATTCACAATTTTATTTGCGTTTTGAATGTGCTTAATAGAAGAGCCATGGGTGCGTGCGATGGCGCTGAGAGTATCACCAGATTCTACAGTATAAGGAACTCCAGTCTTCGGATAATCATCAGAAAATTTGGCGGGGATACTAATTTTTGGCTGCGCGTTGGCAACCGAATGAATTGCAGCCTGCACCTGCTTTGTAAGAGCTGCCATCTGTTGATTGAGCTCAGCTATAATAGTAACTTTATTTTTTGAATCTGCTGCCTGGTAATCAAGACGGACACGCTCTATGCCAGAGGAAATGGCAGTGAGCTTCTCTTGAAATGATTGATCGACTTGACTTGCAGTTATTTGGGCACGCAGAGCCGAATTCTCTCGAGATAGTTGCTCAATCTCAAGGCGTAGTGTTCTGACTTCTTGGCTAAGTAAACTAAGATCTTGCTTTAAGCCTGCTACCGCTACGCGAACATCGCTTTGCGCAAGAGCGACTGCTGGTATAAAAGTGGTATGTGCAGTAAGGATCATGCACACCAAACAAGTACGTAATAACATAGTTATCTACTAAGATTCAATTCGATCAGAAAAAGTCAAAGCCAGAAAATCACGAGTCTAAAAATCTGCACAAGTTGCGAGTTGCACCCAACTATTACGAGCGCAAGTATAAGGAGAATAATGAATAGTATCCATCAGCATTGGATCCATGATCTAAGCCCATTTTTAATTCGTTTTCCCGATAACCCACTAGGTATAGATGGAATACGATATTATGGATTGGCGTATCTGCTAGCCTTCCTTACTGCATGGTTACTGCTATGCGTGTATAATCAAAAAGGTAGATTTCTCATAAGTAAAGAGGAGCGTTCCTCGCTAATGACAGTGGTCATACTAGGTGTGCTGCTTGGTGGACGCTTGGGATATATGGTGCTCTACGACTGGGAAGCATTTTTGCAAAATCCTTTGCTTTTCTTCAGAGTCGACCAAGGCGGGATGGCTAGCCATGGAGGTATTATAGGAGTGACAATAGCACTCATTTATTTCGCGCGCAAACGCTTCCGATTCTTGGAACTAAGTGATAGCATTTGTAGTATCGCGCCTCTAGGTCTCTTCTTTGGGCGTATCGCAAATTTTATTAACGCAGAATTATGGGGGCGACCAAGCTCTGCAAGTTGGGCGGTAATATTCCCACAAAGTCCAGCCTCCTACAATCCAGATACCGGACTATTTGAGCCGCTAGCAAGGCACCCCTCACAGCTTTACCAGGCAGCGCTAGAAGGTGGCCTACTGTTCGCCTACCTACAGTGGCGATTTTGGTTCAAGCGTCCAAGCATAGGAATGATCAGTGGAGAATTTCTATGTGGTTATGGGATTTTACGCAGTATTGGAGAACTTTTTCGAGAACCAGATGCTAGCTTAATTGCTGGCATGAGTCGTGGCCAATTTTACTCACTCTTTATGCTAGTGACGGGCTTGTTGATAATTGCCCACGCGCAAAAAACC
>MDSV01139923.1_pt1 | contig 24888 bp, 23 predicted proteins | sample 810851 | NCBI WGS metagenome assembly MDSV01 (sample SAMN05326640, study PRJNA326480) | marine metagenome | isolation source: seawater | place: Atlantic Ocean: North East | collected 2012
CGGTTAGCCGCTACATTTTTATAAGATTCACTTCTTACTTTCATACTTGATTGAAAATGAGGAATCACATAACGCGACATTAGTTCATAATTTTTCTGAGTTTGTTCCCAATCAGCCCAGTCATGTGCCAACTCCAATAAAACCCCGAATCCACCTGATCCTTTCAACAACCGCTCTATATGTTCAATCGCATCCTGCGGAGTTCCTATTACAGCCATTCTCGAATCTCGTAAGTATTTTAACGGGTCTTCAACTCCTGGAGGCACTATCGGCGTGGGGGCTATGTCACGAAAATACCCAGAAAATTTATCGAGCCCGAATGCAATATTTTTCTCTGCCTTTTCTCTGGTTTCTGCAATATGCATTAAAGTGACAATCCGCCAATTTTTGCGGTTTACTTTTTGATTATATTCCAGAGCGGCCTCTTCACATCGCCTCCAATTTTCAGCATGTGCAGCTAATGCCTCGTTGGATGTTCCACCAAGTGATAACAGGCCAATTCCATGCTTACCAGCTGCTAGAGCACCGGCTGGTGAACGCAATGAGGCTACAGCCATTTCTATCATAGGCTTACTGAAACTAGGAAGTTGTAGCTTAGCCTCTTTTAAAACAAACCAGTCTGTTTCTACATCTACTTGCTCTCCGTTTAATAAAGGTAGCAAAACATCAAGGGCTTCATTCATTCTTCGCCGCTGTTCATTAGGGTGAAAACCCATGGCAAAAGCATCAGATGGCAATGAACCAGGCCCTACACCGAACATTACCCTACCCCTAGTCATATGATCCAACTGATTGATACGATCTGCATTAATAAGCGGCTGATGATAGGCAAGTGAGGATACCCCGGTTCCTAGACGGATATTTTTAGTGCGTTCTGCTGCGAATGCTATAAAAACCTCTGGTGAAGCAATTATTTCAAAGCCTCCTGAATGGTGTTCCCCAATCCAGGCTTCATTGTATCCTAGTTTATCAATATGAGTTACAAGATCGAGATCTCGTTCGAGGGCCAAAGTTGGATTTTCATCTGGACTATGAAAAGGAGCTAGGAATATGCCGAAGCGCAAGAACTGTTCAGTCATTTTTAACTCTCTTTGGTGTAAATTAGGGTCTGGTATTTAAAATTTTCACTTTATTGCTTGAGGGTTTATTGGTGAACCAACAGCACCGGTAATAGGTAATGGAGGTGCACAGAATAGAAATTCGTATATTCCATCATCTAGACAGTCGTCAGCTAGGTCTTTGAGATAAAAAATTTCTCCCATTGTGATCCCTATCATTGGTATTACTACCCAGTGCCAAGGCTGGAAAGCCACTAATGATTCGTTTGGCCTTACCTCGCATCCCCACGTATCTGAACAAATAGCTGCAATCTCTTTTTTAAAAACCCATTCGGCTGTTTCAAATCTCATTCCTGCAGCATCGCCACCAGCATAACTGCCCCAATCTCCTTCAGCTAAGCAGCGTTCCATCATACCTGTTCTTACAAGAACGAAGTCACCACGACGAATTTCCACATTCTGTGCTTTTGCACATTCATCAAGTTCTTCATTACCTATTCCATAGCCGTCTTCCAGGCAGTCCCCCCCAAGAAATCGAGGTATATCCAACAAAACCCCTCTTCCACACATGCGGTCACGTGTGTTTTGAATACCGTTTTTTTTAGCTCCGTTAGAATCCACTAAACGAGCATCATACCCATTCCACATTTTATCATTTGCAAACACATGAGCGAGGCTGTCCCATTGTGTGCCGCATTGCAGTGGCATCGAGATCATGTCATCGGCATAACGACACATTATTTGCGTTTCTACCATGTCAGGGGCTGTTTTTTCGTCCTGTACTCCAGTTACTGCGTCTGTTCCGGTCGCTAACATGGTATGGATGGGGTTAAAACGTCCCTGACCGCCCCGCTGTGGCCCATCTTTATCGAATGGTAGGCCTAATGATATTACTTTACCTTTTCGTATAGTATCCCTAGCTGCCATGATTTCCTTTTCCGTTACGAAGTTCAATGTTCCAATTTCATCATCAGGTCCCCACCGACCCCAATTTTTAACTTTGTCACGCATAGTCTCGATGTCAGCTATAGTTATGTCTTTTTTTAGTTTATTTTTTGGAATAATTTTCATAATAATCTCCCCTGATTTTTTTAAAAAATTATAAGAACAGGACTTTATCTATTAATAGGCATTTTGACGGCTATAAAGTAATTTTTCTAATTATTACTTTTTTTTTGAGTCATTATAAATTTAATAAATTCATATTATTCAGCAAAAGCATAATTCATCATAATTAATTTTTAGACCAAAACTTTTGGTTCGTTAATTGCTAGATAATAAGGCCGAGTAAATTTATAGTTAAACATATTTGAAAGTTTTAGAACTATTTAACCTTATTTGTTATGTGTTAACATTTCCTTCAGAAATCAGTCCCTCACGAACTTTTGGCATCGTAGCAGCAAGGTCGGTTACAGGCAGTCCGTGGGTAGGAGCCACTATTTCTACTTTTAGCTCATCCATTAGTTCTTCTAACTTGTCTACGTAAATATTCATATCAGTGGTAGTTGTCCAATACAAAGCCCTTTCAGCAAACACGGCGAGTACATCTTTTAAGTCCAGGGATTCGGCTTCCTCTGCGACTCGGCCGCAGTGCCCATCCCAGTGATAATGGCTATAGGCGAAACCGTCACCTGGAAAGAGGGTGTTTGCCCCTGTGTCAAAGGCCCATAAAGAAGTGCGCAAATCCCGGATGACTGGCTCTACTGCTATAAGTTGGCGTCCTCCTATATCAATTTTATCGCCAACTTCCATATTTTTTAGCTGGGATTTATGATTTGGAAAAGCTAGGTGATAATCAGCAATATCACCATGTACAGTGATATTAGGCCAGTTTTGTAATACTCTACCAAGTCCCCCGGAGTGAGGGGTTTCTTGGTGAGTGATAAAAAGATGTTTCAGTGGGGGCTGGTCATGCGATAAAATTTCAACCATTTGACGTTCTATTTCAGGGAAGTCCTTAGGGTGGCCTGTTTCAATTAATATTGAAGATTCATTGCCTGTTAACAGAAAAGCTGCGTTATATGAATGATAAGTCATGCCTTTATGCTGTTGTTCCAGGCAGTCACCCAGCCAGAATATGCCAGGTGCGATTTCGCGTGGTAGTGAATTCCCGTTCTTCATAATCATCTCTCCAGTCCTCTTGGTACATACGCTGGTAATATATGTTGCCGGTCTAGTTTTTCTAATACTTCATCTAATACTTTGAACTGATTTACGACATGATTTCTCCCGCGTAAGATTGTTCCGTACCCGGGAGCAATTGTTTGAATATTAAAACGTGTATATATATCATCTATGGCATTACGTATGGGCTTGGTATGGGCACCTTCTATCCACCAGTAACGGGTATTGAGTAGGTATGACCTAACAAACTTAAAGTCAGTTACCGGATCAGTTTCATTATTACCGATCTGCCATGGGCTGTTCTCAAAGTCGCTCCAAATGTGGCTAAACATATCAGAAGAAAATAAAATTTTACTAGATTCATCATAAATCCATCTCGTGCTAATTAAACGTATAGGAGCTGTAAGCACACTTATTTTGCGTTTTTCTCCCAAAAAAACCTGAGATTGTTCACCTCTACCCAAAAGAGTTGTTTTAAGGATCGGGTTGCGTTCTTCCCCCCTTAGGGTTTCAAATTCCACCCATTCTTCGATATTGGGAACGTTTGAAAAACACTCAACCACGTTGAACCTTTTTGCAATGGCCATAGTATTACAAACTGACATAAACTCATTTATTCTAAGAGGAAAGATAGAAAGGGGCATTTCACGGTCTAGAAGACTATCCAGTTGCTCTAATATTGCGCCTTCATGTGCTGTATACCCTGTGTCTAGAAGCATTGCCGCTTTTTCGTCAATTAGTAGGTAGCAATTTGCTGGAGAGAAGCCTCGTGCTTTTTCTGGGTAGGCACTTATTTTTCCATTGAGCTCAAAGGTGTTATGCAATGCATATACTTTTCCTGCTACTAGTTCGGTAACACTACTTACTGACATTTTTTGTCTGCATTCCTTTGGATTAATAAATTGTTAGTGATGTTGACGAAGTTAAGATTTATATACGATAGAATAAAACGACAGGAGCAAACAAGTGATTGCAAAAGCTTTTGTTTAAAAAACAGGATTTATTATGACAGAACATCTTTCAAAAACCTTTCCTGAGGTGGGAGGCATACTTCACCTTGATCACATTAATTTTCAAGTCTCCGACCATGATCTTGCGACTATTTTTTTTATTGGAGGTTTAGGGTTAACAAGGGACCCGTTTCGTAGAGCTGATGAAACAAATATGGGAGTCAATGTTGGACTACAGCAATTTCACCTTCCGCGACGTGGTGTGACACCACCCTTTCCCGGGCTAGTTGGATTAATCGTTCCAGATCTAGATATTATTCGATTAAGGTTAACCCGCTTGAATAAATTACAAAAATTTAAAGATACACCTTATAAAGCTAGGTTTGAAAACAATGCAGCTAACATAGTCAGTCCATTTGGTTTCCGTATACGTCTTCACTCTTCAAAAAGCATGCCATTTTTAAGGCCTTTAGGCATAGGCTATATAGAAATTCCAGTGCCTAGCGGAGTTTTAGAACATATTGTCAAATTTTATCGTGAGGTATTCCATTCAATCACCCAGATTGAGAAAAGGAATGGAAGTAGAACAGCGTCAGTTAATGTTGGGCCTTTTCAAAAGCTATTTTTTGTGGAGAAAAAGCTTGCCAGTTATGAGCTCTACAATTTTCATATATCATTTCATATAACACATTATAATACAGCTCGTGATATAATAAGAGAAAGAGGGGCATTAATGGGCACCGGTGAAGGGGAGGTTTTTTTCTGTGATAAAATCTTTAACCCTGATAATGGGGATCATATTTTTTCTCTAACAAATGAAGTTCGTAGTGTTTACCATGGAGATTATATGAGGCCTTTGATAAACCGTTGGCCTATTATTCAGGAACCATTTTCGGACCAAGCTGAAGTAATGTTAGACCTTGAGCGCGAGCTTGGGTTCATGCCAGGAGGGAAGTTATCCTGAAAAAAAACTTAAAAAATAAAGCTAAATATACTGGTATATGGCCAGTGGCGCCTACACCGTTCACTAATCAAGGTGAACTCGATTTAGAAGGTATGCGGCGAGTGCTTGACTGCATGATTGATCAGGGTGTTGATGGTATCTGTATTCTTGCCAACTTTTCAGAGCAATTTCTTCTATCAGATGAAGAAAGAGAGCTATTAACAAAAGTTTGCCTTAGTCATGTTTCTGGAAGGGTGCCTGTAATTGTTACCGTTAGTCATTTTGCGACTGATATTGTTGTTTCAAGAGCTTATAAAGCATTAGAACTTGGTGCCTCGATGATTATGCTGATGCCGCCATATCATGGAGCATTGATTCACGGTGCAGCGGAACAGATTTATGAACATTTTGCAGCCGCTAGTGATGTTGGCATTCCTATAATGTTACAGGATGCTCCGATTTCAGGAGTGGAGTTACCTGTGGATTTGCTTGTCCGTATGGCACTTGAGATAGAACAATTATGTTGCTTCAAGATAGAATGTGCACAAGCGGCTATTAAGATTCGTTCATTATTAGAAAAAGCAGGCGATTCTATTTATGGACCGTTTGACGGCGAAGAAGGAATAACGTTACTCGCTGATCTTGATGCAGGAGCGACTGGCAGTATGACATCAGCACTTATTCCTGACCTTATTCGCCCAGCTATTATGGCACATCTTTCTGGCAACAGATCTGAGGCTAAATCAATTTACGCCCAAGTACTTCCTTTAATTAACCATGAAAACCGCTTATGCGGTTTTAGGGGCGCTAAAACTCTTCTTAAAGAAGGGGGCGTTATAGAATCCGATTTTTGCCGTCACCCTATCGCTCCATTAAACCCCGCAGTTAAATCTGCTTTATTAAATATGGCAAAAGAATTAAACCCAGTTGCGCTAACATGGGGTAAATAAGTTCTTTAGTTAAATAATATTTTGGCCGGTAAAATCAATTATATTTTTGAACAGAAATAATTAGTTTCGGTTATTAGGGCTATTTGTTTCCGAAAGTTTAATCTCTCTTTTATTAAATGCGCTAGATATCCATTTCCAGATAAAAAATGCGCCTACTAGTGACCCGATAATTCTAATACCAGGTATATCTTCTATGGACATATATTTTATAAAAAAAGTCCAAGCAAAACCCCAACCAATGAGAGCAAAGACGGTAATTAATATCTTTATAAAAATTTTTAATGACCTGGAATACATTTGATAACTATTATCCAATTATTATAGGGCCTTTAGGCCTCGAGTGAGCTAAAGATAATTTGTGTTTATGATGTCTATCATTTTCTTAATATTGATTACAAACAAGATATAACTCTATCATTTATATATTTAAATAATTTATCTGAGGCTTTTTTTACTGAATGACCTTTACTAGTGTTAATCATTAATTCGTATTTATTAGGCTCTTCATAGGGCGTTGAATCACAATAACCTATGAGGTTTTTTAGCAGTCCAGCGTCGGCTGCGGAATATAAACCCTTTGGATCTCTTTCTTTAAGGCTTTCTATATCTGCTTTAAGGTATATTAAGTGGAAATCGGGTTCTAATAATTTTCTAACCTCTCTTCGTGATTTTTCATAGGGACTAATAACTGGGACAATAATTACGTCATGCTGGTCTCTAGCGCTTAGGCATTTTTTGGCGATTCTTAGGTTGTTTTTGAAAATATCATCACGCGTAAAACTTAACTTTTCTTTGTAACTATCACGCACCTGATCTCCATCAAGGATTAGAAGATTGTAACCCTCGGTTTCGAGCGCTGATTTTATTTCACTTGCTAAAGTTGTTTTACCTGAACCGGACATACCAGTTATCCATATTACACAGGCAGCTTTATTTGTTGTTTTTCTATTAATCAAATGAAACTATTTCCTGTAAAGAGGTTTTTGGTGTCCATCTGCCGTATTCTTTTATTATGGAATTAATAGTTTTTACAGATTCGACTGGATATTTACCAATTGCTGTTTCAGCAGCTAGCACTAGTCCGCTGGCGCCCATTAATAATGTGCTTGCTACATCGTTAGCCTCGGCTCTAGTTGGGCCTTCATTGTTTGTCATGGATTCGAGTAAATTTGTAGCAACATAAACTGGAGTTTTGAAGTTTTTTGCATATGAAATTATGCTTCTCTGGATAAAGGGTATCTTTTCAATTGATATTTGGCGAGATAGATCACCTCTGTCGATCAATATCTGATCTACTAATGGCAGTATTTCCTTTAGGTTTAAAACCCCGTCAATACTCTCGATTTTGGATATTAGATTTGAGTGACCTATAATGTCGCGAGCTGATAAGACGTCTTTAGCTGTATTAGTAAAAGACAATGCATAGTTCTTAATTCCCATTTTTAAACCTAAATTAAATGCATCTATATCTTTAGGAGTTATTGCGGGAAGTTTTATGTGTTTATTTATATCAACAGCTTTATTGCTTCCTACATGACCTTTACTAGTCACTTCGCCTCTTACAATATCACCATTTTTACTAGTTATAAGAAAACGAACTGAATTAAAGTCTACTCTAATTTCGTCTCCTTCTTCTAACTGGTTACACACATTAGCAGGTGTGAAAGAAATATTATTAGAGTCTCCAATTACGGGTTGATTATGAATGATCACAGAATCTTTTAGCTTATAAAAAACTTTATTATCTTTCATAAAGCCATTTCTGACCTGTGCACCTTCGCTATCTAAACAAATGGGTGTATTTGACCAGGAGTTAATTTTAAATATTATTTCCTCAAGGTCATCTAATTTTGTGTGGGAAAGATTTACTCTGAATAGATGTACGCCACTTTTTTCAAGCTGCTGAACTGTTTCTTTATTTAATGAACTAGGGCCTAAGGTGGATAGTATTTTTATGGTCATTTATTTAGTTTAGCCTTCAATATATTTTAATACTATATTTTTAGGTAATTAATATTACGGCAAATATTTTTCGAAGAATCTAATTGAGGATAATATGAGTATAAAGAACTATAAAATATAAAAGCTGATTGTCTTGTATTATGTTTTATTGGGTTTAATTTATACTGCATAAAGGGTTTGGTGGAGCCGGACGGGATCGAACCGACGACCTCTACAATGCCATTGTAGCGCTCTCCCAACTGAGCTACGGCCCCATTCAAATCAAATTAACTGCTATCGTTAGAGAAGTCCTTTGGTATTGAAGAAATTTCCTCTTCATCGTTTTCGAGATCTGATGTATCTTGTATTGTGCTATCATCATCATCATCGCCTGCAGCATCGGCGTCTTCATCAATACTATCATCTGCTAATGCTGCTAGTTGTTTTTCTATATCCTCATCTGAGGCAACTGGACTTTCTGGTTGTATAACTGGTTCCTCAGCAGCAGCGCGTGATCGTCGCGGACGGAATATGGTCTCAACATCAAAAATAGCACCACAGTTAGGACACGTAATAGGATCCTTTTGCATATCATAAAAACGTGTGGAACAGGCTAAGCAAGTTCGCTTAACACCCCATTCAGGTTTTGCCAAAATATATCCTCCAAAGAATTAAGAAGTGCCGTTTGCCATGAACTTAGCCTTCTGTCAAAAACAAAAAACAAAAATTTTACATTAATAGTCTATTATAGCTACTTTAATAGCCAGCTTGTTGGCTGTGTGCTATTAAAATGTGTCAATAAATCTGTGCTATTGAAATATGTCAATAAAGATAACTGATCAAAATGAAAAATATAGAAAATAATAGAATTATTTCTAGAAATTCTAATCCTTTACAAGGAACAATAGATATTCCTGGTGACAAGTCAATTTCCCACAGAGCATTAATGCTTGGGGCCATAACAATTGGAGAGACTATAATTACTGGACTGCTTGAAGGTGATGATGTTCAGCATACTGTCTCAGCGTTGAGATGTTTTGGTGTAAAAATTAGGCGTGAGGGCTTTGGGAAATGGCGTATCAATGGTGTTGGCATTGGTGGATTAATTTCGCCTAATAAATTAATTGATGTCGGAAATTCAGGAACGTCAGCTCGACTACTTTGTGGCCTGTTATCTGGACATGGTTTTTCGTCTATGGTCACTGGTGATAATTCTTTATGTTCTAGGCCTATGGTTAGAGTAATCGAGCCTCTAACTCAGATGGGGGCTACATTTCATGCTAGTGACGGTGATAGATTGCCGATGACCATTACAGGCAATGATAATCTAATGCCCATCACTTACGAATTACCGGTTGCTTCAGCTCAAGTTAAATCTGCCATCTTATTAGCAGGTTTACATGCGCCTGGCGCTACTTCTGTTATAGAATTAAGGCCAACCAGAGATCACACAGAAAGAATGCTAAAGTATTTTGGGGCAGATATTACGGTGGAAGAGATTGCCGCTGGTAATAAGATAACAATTATTGGTCAACCAGAATTGATACCAACTGAAGTAACTGTACCAGGTGATCCAAGTTCAGCAGCTTTTCCAGTAGTTGCAGCTCTTCTTATAAAGGGATCAAAAATTAAACTTCCCGGAATATGTAAAAACCCAAATCGCATTGGTGTTTATACGACTCTACTAGAAATGGGGGCTTCTTTAGAATGGAAGAACGAACGCCAGGTTGGAGGGGAAACGGTTGCTGATTTATATGTTAAATCTAGTGAGCTTAATGGAGTTACTGTTCCAGCAGATCGAGCTCCATCTATGATTGATGAGTATCCTGCTTTAGCAATGGCTGCAGCATGTGCTTCTGGTTCGAGTGTTTTTTGTGGAGTAGGTGAGTTAAGATATAAAGAAAGTGACCGTATTACGGCTATATTGTCTGGATTGACTGAATGTGGGGTGTCCGCTGAAGTAGATGGTGATTCCCTAATAATCCATGGTTCATCGACTGAGCCAGTTGGTGGTATCACTATAAATGCATTAATGGATCATAGAATAGCGATGAGTTTTCTCGTTCTGGGTTTAAAAAGTAAAGAAGCAATAACGATTGATGAAGGAAGCTCAATTTATACCAGCTTTCCTAATTTTATTGAAATTATGAGAGGCATTGGTGCAGATATTAGCTAAAACCTACAGAAAACTTATATTATGATTATTGCTATAGATGGTCCCGCTGCTGCTGGTAAAGGAACTCTAGCTAGACGATTGGCACTACATTTTGATTTAGCATTTTTAGATACGGGGCGGCTTTATCGAGCAGTTGCACATGAAATAATTAGGTTAGAAGTTGACCCAAATGACATAAAAAAAGTCGTTTTAGTGGCTAGTTCTTTAGAGCCAGATAAGATAGAAGTTATTGATTTATATACAGAAAAAATTGCTGAAATAGCCTCTATAATTGCAGCAGTACCGGCAGTTCGTAAAGAATTACTAGTTTATCAGCGCAATTTTGCTTATAGTCCGCCAAATGATAAAACTGGGGCAGTTTTGGATGGACGAGACATAGCGAGTGTTGTCTGTCCTGATGCTTCTTACAAGTTTTTTGTTACGGCTGACTTAGATGTTAGATCTAGGCGACGTTATAAAGAGTTGCAGGAAAACGGTAGGAAGAGTACATATGCCGCCGTTCTAGCCGATATTCAGCAAAGGGATGAGAGAGATAGGACCCGTAAAGCATCCCCGTTGAAGACAGTCGATGCTATAGTTATCGACACCTCGGGCAAATCGCCTGACGCCGTTTTTCTTCGAGCGTTGGAATATATTGAAGGTGATCAACTCAATTAGTTTGGGGTGGGACAAGAAAGTTTTCGCAGTTAGTATGTCTGGATGGTCTGGACAGGTTGCGATAATAAAAAGACCGCTATTAATAAATGGCTGGCAAGATAATTATTTTGAATTAAAGGATCCATATACAAATGACTGACACTGCTGTTACACAGGAAGGTATGCCCGCAATAGAAGATTTTGCTTCAATGCTTGAAGAGAGCATCGGAAGTAGTGGTTCTCTTGAGCGTACCGTCGTTAGAGGCACTGTAATTGCTATTGAGAATGACTCTGCGCTAATTGATGTTGGACTAAAATCTGAGGGACGTGTTTCACTTAAGGAATTTGCTGGACCGGGCCAAACCGCAGAAATTAATATAGGCGATAAGGTAGAGGTTTTTGTTGAACGATTTGAGGATTCAAACGGCGAAGCAGTATTAAGCCGTGAAAAGGCAAGACGTGAAGAGTCCTGGGAGATACTTGAAAAAGCTTTTGAGAATAGTGAGAGGGTTGACGGATCAATTTTTGGCAGGGTTAAAGGCGGGTTTACGGTTGATTTGTCAGGGGCTGTAGCTTTCTTGCCGGGAAGCCAGGTTGATATTAGACCAGTAAGAGACGTAAGTCCGCTAATGGGTGCTCCACAACCGTTCATGATTCTTAAAATGGACAGGGCTCGGGGAAATATTGTTGTATCACGAAGAGCAGTACTTGAGGAAACCCGAGCGGCAGAGAGGTCCGAGCTTGTATCTAACTTGCAAGAAGGACAAGAGCTGCAGGGTGTTGTAAAAAATATAACCGACTATGGCGCTTTCGTAGATCTAGGTGGTGTTGACGGATTACTGCATGTAACTGATATCTCATGGCGAAGGATTAATCATCCATCTGAGGCTTTGCAGGTTGGGCAGTCTGTTCAGGTTCAAGTTATTAGATTTAATCAGGAAACTCAGCGTATTAGTTTGGGAATGAAGCAGCTAGAAGCGGATCCTTGGGATGCTGTGCAGGATAAGTATCCAGTAGGGACTAAGCTAACTGGCAGAATAACAAATATAACTGATTATGGTTCATTTGTTGAACTCGAGTCAGGAATTGAGGGACTGGTTCACGTATCCGAGATGAGCTGGACAAAAAAGAATGTGCATCCAGGAAAAATTGTATCAACCTCTCAAGAGGTTGAAGTGGTTGTCTTAGATGTTGATCCAAATAAGCGTCGCATTAGCTTGGGACTTAAGCAAACTATGGATAATCCATGGGATAGTTTTGCTGAAAAATTTCAGGTCGGAAATGCGGTTGAAGGTGAAATCAGAAATATTACGGAGTTTGGACTCTTTGTTGGACTACCAGGGGATATTGACGGAATGGTACATCTTTCGGATATATCGTGGGATCAGGCTGGAGAAGAAGCCTTAGAAATTTATAATAAGGGTGATAACGTTAAAGTTAAAGTTTTGGATGTGGATGTTGAAAAAGAACGAATTTCCCTAGGAATTAAGCAGCTTACTGAAGATCCTTTTTCTGTGGCCGGCGGCAGTATAAGAAAAGGAGAGGTTATTACCTGCACTGTTTCCGAAGTTAGTGAAGGTGGTATTGAAGTAACGACGACCGGCGGTCTTAGTGCTTTTGTTCGTCGTTCAGATTTGTCACGTGATCGTTCTGAACAGCGCCCTGACAGGTTTGCGGTAGGTGAGAAGGTTGATGCAAAAGTAGTTAATTTTGATGCTTCTAACCGCAGAATTTCTTTGTCAATAAAGGCTAAAGAAATTGATGAAGAGAAGCAGGCAATGAAGGATTATGGATCTTCAGATAGTGGTGCATCATTGGGTGACATTCTTGGTGCTGCGTTACGAGAAAGAGAAGAACAATCATCTGCTAATGATGAAGAATCTAACAAAGAAACTAACACAACTGACGCTGATAATAGCGAAGAAAAGGATTCATCAGATTAGCTTTATAAAAAAAGTAATCACAAATAAATATTAACCATTTATACAAATAAGATTTTGGATGTCATTTGACCCTGATGCTTTGATTGCCAGACGCCGTTATAGGCGTAAACTGCGTTGGTGGCAGTTAGCCACATTTGTTTCCTTGGCTGCTGCTATCATTATAGGGCTAGGAGCAGCTGGCTTATTGTATCAGGGTGAAAAGATAGCTCGATTACGTATTACAGGGGTTATTATTGAAGATTCTTCCAGGGATGCTCTATTAGCTCAAGTTGCAAAAGATTCGAGTATCCGTGCTCTGATTGTGCATTTGGATAGTCCAGGTGGAACAGTAGTTGGTGGAGAGGACCTTTATAGATCTCTATTAGTGGTTGGTAAAAATAAACCAGTAGTTGTGATAATGGGGACGGTTGCAGCCTCCGCTGCTTATATGTCTGCTGTAGCTGCGGAAAGAATATTTGCTCGCGAAAGTACTATTACAGGCTCAATTGGAGTTCTTTTTCAGACAGTAGATGTAACTAATTTATTAAATAAATTAGGGGTTATACCAGAAAGTCTGAAGTCGGGACCCTTAAAAGCCGTGCCTTCGCCGATAGAGCCATTAACAGATAAAGCGCGGATGGCAACTCAAAGTTTAATAGATGACCTATTTGCTTTTTTTGTTGATATTATAGTTGAAAGAAGAGATTTAGACAGATCAGAGGTGCTAAGTCTTGCAGATGGCAGGGTCTACACTGGCCGTCAAGCTCTTGAGAACGGCCTTATAGATGAAATTGGCAATGAGCTTAAAGCCCGCATATGGCTTGAAGAAAATAAAAATATTTCTCTTAAATTACCAATTACTACACTGAAACCAGTTAAAGATAGCCTTAGAATATCTGAACTTATCTCTAGAATTACAAGAAAATCATTAACTACTAATGCCCTGCTACTTGACGGGCTCTTATCTGTTTGGCACCCTGACATATAATACTGTAAGAGAAAAATATATATCATATCGCTAGATACTTATTTTTTTAGCAAATGATATTTTATAATATTCGGCTTAAAAAGTACCCGGGGATAAGAATGACAAAGTCTGAGCTGATAATGCGTATGGCAGAACAAAACCCCCATTTATACCAACGTGATATTGAGAGAATTATTTCAACTATACTTGATGAAATTACCTCAGCACTAGCACGTGGAGATCGGGTTGAACTAAGAGGGTTTGGAGCTTTTTCAGTTAAAAAAAGAAATGCACGTATTGGAAGAAACCCTAGAACTGGGGAATCAGTAGCCGTTGATACAAAAATAGTTCCTTATTTTAAAACTGGCAAAGAGCTTAGGCAGCGGTTGAATAGTGAGTAGTATTTTAAACTTATTAAAAAAAAGATTGAAAAATAGAAATCTTATCCAATTTCTAAGACCTACAACTCAACCGAAGCTAAAAAACAATTTTTAATATTTTGAAAAAAATGCGCTGGATTATTACTTTACCCTTAGCGCTTATTCTAGTTATTTTTGCTATTAATAATCGTCATATCATTGAACTAAGTTTATGGCCATTTTATTATACTATTCAATGGCCTCTATATGTTTTTCTTTATATAAGTCTTATCGTGGGATTTTTATTAGGGGCTTTTTTAATATGGGTCTCTGGTATTCAAGTGAAAATGCGATATCACTGGTTAAAGAAAAATAAAAATACTAACGAAATAAAATTTAAGGATGCAATTAATAATAAGACTAGTGAAGCAACACGCACTTTATTAGATTGACCCTCTGCTAATGCACCTTTAGACCCTAGGTATTTAAACACTTTATGCTTTTACGAACCATCATGAATTAAGGTTGTAAATGACAATTACTAGTGATCGTATACGCACTTGGTTGTGTGAAAGTGCACTGCCTCTTTGGGGTAGCGAAGGGTTAGATCATGAAGAAGGTGGTTTCTTCGACAACTTGTCTATTAGTGGGGCTTCAATAAGAAATGCTCCTAAGCGATTAAGGGTTCAGGCTCGTCAAATATACGTATTTAGTCACGCACATGTTCTTGGCTGGAAACCTAAGGGCGCAGCAAGAGCGCCTCTAGAAGCTGCAGAAAATGGTTTTGAATTTATAATGAATAATTTTTGGAGAGAAAACCCTGGCGGTTTTGTTTATTCGACAGATAGGAGTGGAAGAATACATGAGCCGCGTGTTGAGTTATATGAGCAAGCTTTTGTGCTATTTGCATGTGCTTGGTACTATCGAGCTTCTCGGGACAAAAAAGCTATAGAAATATCTGAAAATGTTCTTAAGTTTATCGATAGCTCTTTAATAGATAAAAATAAAGGAGGGTATTTTGAAAATCTTTCCCATGATTTACCCCGAAGACAAAATCCTCACATGCATTTACTGGAAGCTCTTTTAGCCTTATATGAATCAATCGGGAACGAACAATATTTATTACGTGCTAAAAATATTATTAATCTTTTTTATGGACATTTTTATAATAAAGAGACGGGATCAGTTGGGGAGTTTTTTGATGCTGCATGGAAACCCACTGAGGGTACAGCCGGTCAAATTGTTGAGCCGGGTCATCTATATGAATGGATCTGGCTTTTAAATAAATATAGTTCGTTAACCTCAGTTAATTGTAATGAAGATATTAACTTAATCTATTATTTTGCTGAGAAACATGGAGTTGATTCTAAACCTGTTCCTACAAGGGGCTTGATAAATGATTCCGTACTAACCCGGGGCACTGAATTAGATGATAATAAACGCTTATGGTGCCAAACAGAGGCCATTAAAGCACATATAGCTTTACTGGAATACCATAATAATATTGAGGTTTATTCTAGGCTAGAAAATTTGCTAGATTATATATTTAAATTTTATATACCTACAGATAAGGGGGTGTGGCATGAGCATTTAGACCAAGATGGTCTGCTACTTCGTGAAAATGTGCCTGCGACATCATTTTATCATATTTTTCTTGCACTGACGGAGGTGCTCCGGGTACGCGATAGAATAACAACTCTCTAATGATATTAAATAAAACAGGAAGGTTTTTTAATGCTGACTAAAAACCCAGTTTTTGTTGCGCTAGATACAACAGAAATAGAGCAAGCTATTTATTGGGTTAATGAAGTTAGTCCATGGGTCGGTGGTGTTAAGTTAGGGTTAGAGTTTTTTAATAGCAATGGACCGGGCGGAGTAAGAAAAATTGTAAATCTTGGTCTACCAGTATTTCTTGACCTCAAATTTCATGATATTCCCAATACGGTAGTAAGAGCGATTAGTGCTGTTTCTGATTTGGGTGTTTTTATGCTTAACGTACACGCTAGTGGCGGGGGAGTTATGTTAAGGGCCGTGTCGAATACAATTGCTAATATGGGTTCAGACCGACCACTTGTGGTTGGGGTGACTGTATTGACTAGTCTTGACGAGAATGACCTTCAGACTGTTGGACAAAACGGACCTATATTGTCTCAAGTAGGGCGCCTCGCACTTTTAACTCAAACGTCGGGACTTGATGGTGTAGTATGTTCTCCATCTGAAATTACTAATCTGCGAGAAATATGTGGAAAAAACTTTTATTTGGTTGTACCTGGTATTAGGCCCGCTTGGGCTCATACAGGTGATCAAAAAAGAGTGATGACTCCTGCAAAAGCAAAAGCGCTAGGTGCAGATATTATTGTAATTGGCAGGCCAATTACAGAGTCCGAGGATCCGGCTTTGTCCGCAAAAACTATTTTAAATGAATTAGACCAATAATGTCAGTGTTAGCTAAAATTTGCGGTATTACAGACGAATCTGCAATGCGGGCGGCAGTTATAAATGGCGCTAATTTTGTTGGTTTAGTATTTTATCCTCCAAGCCCTAGATCTTTGGATGCTATGAGTGCTTCGAGGTTAGTATCATTAGTCCCACCTTCCATTACTAAAGTTGGCTTATTCGTTAATCCTATTAACAATCAACTAAATTCAGTGTTGAATGATGTATCCCTTGATTTAATACAATTACATGGGGAGGAAACCCCTGAGAGATGTAATGAAATCCGTAAAATATTTGGTTTGCCGGTTATGAAAGTTATTAAAGTTTCTAATATTTATGATATTGAAGGTGTTAGTGATTATTATGAAGCAGTAGACTGGCTAATGTTTGATGCAAAGGCCCCGGATTCAATGGATAATGCTTTGCCTGGTGGTAACGCCCTCAAATTTGATTGGAACTTGTTGGCGGGAAGAAATTGGTCATTACCTTGGATGTTAGCTGGCGGACTAAATGCTGAAAACGTAGGAACAGCGGTTGCCGAATCTGGTGCTATGATTGTTGATGTATCCTCTGGGGTGGAATCTTCCCTTGGGGAGAAGGATCCGTTAGAAATAGAAAGATTTATGCAAGCTGTTTTAAGCTTGTAGCTTTAATTTTTCTAATTAGTTTATGTTCTAGTGGTAAATGCTAATGTATAATAATTTATATTATGACTATTAAACGCTCAAACAGTTATCGCTCAGGCCCAGATGAAAATGGGCATTTCGGAATATTTGGTGGCCGTTATGTTGCGGAAACACTAATGCCTTTAATTTTAGATGTTGAAAAATCATATAATGAGGCAAAGTCTGATCCATTATTTCACGATGAGCTTCAAGATTACCTTAAAAATTATGTTGGTCGTCCAAGCCCCCTCTATTTTGCCTCAAGGTTGACAGAGCATTATGGAGGCGCAAAAATTTATTTTAAGCGTGACGAGCTTAATCATACGGGTGCGCATAAAATAAATAATTGTATTGGGCAGATTTTACTAGCTCGTCGAATGGGAAAAAGACGAATAATAGCTGAGACCGGAGCTGGTCAGCATGGTGTTGCTACAGCAACAGTGTGTGCGTTATTCGGGCTTCAGTGCGTTGTCTATATGGGAGCTACTGATATTGAACGGCAAGCTCCGAATGTTTTTCGCATGAAGCTTTTAGGAGCTGATGTAAAACCTGTAGAAAGCGGCACGGCGACTTTAAAAGACGCTATGAACGAGGCTCTTCGTGACTGGGTTGCTAATGTTGATGATACGTATTACCTGATTGGCACCGCTGCTGGCCCCCATCCGTATCCATCAATGGTGCGTGATTTTCAATCTATAATTGGTAAGGAAGTAAGAACACAAATTTTAGAGGCTGAAGGTCGTCTTCCTGACACACTGTTGGCATGTATCGGAGGTGGGTCAAATGCTATAGGTTTGTTTCATGATTTTTTAGACGACTCTGTAATTAAGATTATCGGAGTTGAAGCTGCGGGACATGGAATAAATACTGGATCTCATGCTGCGTCTTTAACTGGGGGTAGTCCTGGCGTATTACATGGAAATAGAACTTATTTATTACAAGACGATGATGGACAGATACTCGATGCACACTCTATTTCAGCTGGTCTGGATTATCCAGGAATTGGACCTGAGCATTCATGGCTATGGGAAAGTGGAAGAGTGGACTATGTTTCTGTAACTGATGGTGAAGCTCTAGAAGCTTTCAAATTATGCAGTCAGTTAGAAGGTATTATACCAGCGTTAGAACCATCGCATGCTTTAGCACATCTTCAGAAAATAGCAGGTAAATTGCCCGCCAGTCATCTGCTTGTAGTAAATATGTGTGGACGAGGTGATAAGGATGTTTTTACCGTAGCTGAAGCCCTCGGAGTTCAAATATGAATGAAATTGAATTTGGACGGGTTGAAGCACGTTTCAAATTATTGGCTGAAGAAGGCCGTGCTGCTTTTATACCTTTTATTGTAGCTGCTGATCCGACTATTTCTAGTAGTCTGGAAATTCTCAAAGGATTACCTGAAGCTGGAGCAGACATTATTGAGTTGGGCATTATTTTTTCTGATCCTATGGCTGATGGGCCGGCCATTCAATCGGCTGGTATTAGAGCAAAAGCAGCCGGTGCAAAGGTGATGCAAACTCTGGATATGGTTCGTGAGTTTCGTCGTGATGATACGACGACCCCAATCATTTTAATGGGGTATTATAACCCTATATATATATATGGGGTTGAAAAATTTTTAATTGACGCTAAAGAATCAGGGGTTGATGGATTGATTGTTGTTGATTTACCGCCTGAAGAAGATAATGAACTATGTCTTCCTGCTATGCAGTCAGGATTACACTTTATCCGTTTAGTTACGCCTACGACCGATGATAACCGTCTTCCTGTGGTGCTTAAGAACACTTCTGGTTTCATGTATTATGTTTCGATTGCTGGGATTACAGGAACTGGATCAGCTAAAAAAGAGGATATACAAAACTCAGTCGCTCGTCTTAAAAACCACACAGATCTGCCCATTGCTGTTGGTTTTGGTATTAAAACACCAGACCAAGCTGCTGAAGTTGCTAAGGTAGCAGATGCTGTTGTAGTTGGATCTGCAATCGTTGAGCTTATATCAGGTAATATAAACGAGGATGGAAGCCCAAAAGAAAACATGGTTGACACGGTATTAAATTTTAGCCGTTCTATTGCTTTGGGCGTTCGGCACGCAAGAGAACGGTTGACCGATCCGGTAAAATTATGAGCTGGCTTACAAATTTTGTGCGGCCAAAGATACAGGCCCTAGTCGGTAAAAAAGACATACCAGACAATCTTTGGCAAAGATGTCCATCTTGTGACGAAATGTTATTTCACAGAGAACTTTCGGCAAACCTGAGTGTCTGCCACCACTGTAATTATCATATTCGTATTTCAGCAGCCAGTAGACTTGAGATGATTTTTGATAAAGACAGTTATGAACGAATAAAATTACCCACTTTAGATTTAGACCCTCTTAAATTCAGAGACACTAAGAGGTATACCGACAGATTGCGTGATGCAAGAAGTAATGCAAATGAAGATGAAGCGATTGTGGTAGCTAAAGGAAAAGTAGGAGGACTGCCCTGCGTAGTTGCCGCTTTTGACTTTAGTTTTATGGGAGGCTCTATGGGCCAGGCTGTTGGTGAGGGGCTCTTAGTGGCTGCAAATGAAGCCCTTTCTATTAAGGCATCACTAATTGCTGTTCCTGCGTCTGGTGGGGCAAGGATGCAGGAGGGTATGTTAAGTCTCGTTCAAATGCCTAGAACAGTAATTGCTGTTGAACAAGTGCGTGAGGCTGGTTTACCCTATATTGTGATACTTACAGATCCAACTACAGGAGGGGTGTCGGCTTCATTTGCCATGTTAGGTGATATACATCTTGCCGAACCTAGCGCGATGATTGGATTTGCCGGTCGAAGAGTTATTGAAGATACTATCAGGGAAGAACTTCCTGAGGATTTTCAAAAAGCTGAAAGAATGCTTGATCATGGTCTGATAGATATGGTTGTTCATCGTAAGGATCTACGTAATACCTTAATAAGTGTCATATCACTTTTGTGTCAAAAAACTCCTAATGATTTAACTTTACAATCTACAGATCCAGAAAGTCTAAATTTATCAAAGTTAGAGAACGAAGAAAATAGTTCGGGTAATGAAGTAATGATCGGTAATTGAAGCGGTGAATATAGATAAATCTCTAAAAACCCTTCTTAACCGTTTTGATAGTTATCACCCATCTAGGATAGACTTAACTCTTGATCGTATAATAAGGCTGTTACGTTCTCTGGGACAGCCACATCTCAAGTTGCCACCAGTAATTCACGTTGCGGGTACCAATGGAAAAGGATCAACTATTGCTTTTCTTCGTTCAATTTTTGAGGCATCTGGACTAGTTGTTAGCGCCTACACATCCCCTCATCTAATACAATTAAAAGAACGCTTTCTGTTGGGTGGTAGAACAATATCAAATTATGATCTCTATAATCTCTTAAATGAAGTTGAAATCATTAATGATGGCAAAGAAATAACTGAATATGAGATTATTACTGCTGCAGCATTTTTATCATTATCTCGTACAAAGGCGGACGTTGTTCTTTTAGAAACAGGTCTTGGTGGACGTTATGACGCCACTAATGTTGTTGATAAGCCAATTCTAACTGTAATCACCCCAATCTCTTTAGACCATGAGATATTCCTGGGTCCAGATATAGCAAGTATTTCTGCAGAGAAAGCGGCGATACAGAAAAAAGATGTTCCTAGTGTAGTGGCTTATCAACCAACAGAAGCTTTTAATGTTATAGAGGATACTGCTCTTAAAGTTGGGGCACCAGTTTTTCGTGGTGGAAGAGATTGGTTCACTCAGAAAAAAGCTGATAGCTTTATTTATAAATCAAAAAAAACAACCTTACCTTTACCTATTCCTAATCTTATTGGCTTTCACCAGATACAAAATGCTTCAACTGCGATTGCTTGTATCGAGATGTATAAAAAAATAGATTTACTGGACAAAAATATTACAAATGGCCTTAAAAATGTTAATTGGCCTGGACGTTTTATGGCGCTTCCTGATGGTAATTTAAGAAAAAAACTGCCCAAAAAATGGAATATTTGGTTGGATGCAGGCCATAATGAAGCTGCCGGGAAGGTATTAGCTAAAACTGTAAGACAGATTAATAGTGAAAGTCTATTACCGCTTCATATCGTATTTTGCATGCTAGAAGATAAAGATCCGAGTATATTCCTACGACCGTTTATTAAATATGCTTCATCGATAACTGCAGTTGACCTTCCAGATGAACCGCGCAGTCATAATCCACAAATTGCTTCAGTTGCTCTAACAAAAAGTGGAATTAAAACGGGCTGGGATCACTCTCTAGAAGCATCCTTATATAATTTATCAAAGACGTTAAATGAAGCCCATATTTTAATTTGTGGTTCACACGCCATAGTAGGAGCAGCCCTTCTTATTAACTCCAAGGGAACTTTAGGATGTGCTTACAGTGGGGTTTCTTCTTAACTAAATCACTGAGTCAACCCAGTCATATATCTGACTCTTCGGTAAGCTGCCCACTTTCATTGATGCCACTTGCCCATCCTTAAATATTAACAGTGTTGGAATACCTCTCACACCGTACTTTGATGGTGTCATTGGGTTATCATCTATGTTTAGTTTGGCCACTATTAAATCACTAGCCTTGTCGTCTGAAAGTTCTTCTAATGAAGGACCTATTTGTTTACACGGCCCACACCATTCTGCCCAGAAATCTACTAAAACAGGTTTTTCTGATTGTAAAACGTCGGTCTCAAATGAATTGTCGGAAATTGGCTTGCTGGGCATGTTTTTATCCTTAATTAACTGCTAGAAAAATTAATATATTCATAATGCTATAAAAAAGAAAGTAAAGTGCGACTCAGTGATGGGTCAAGCGGTCACTTTGAAATACCTTATTTTATTTTACGTTAACAACAGAATATTTTTCTAACAATTTATGCGGTATTTCCATGAGGTGAGGGGTTTCAGTCCATAAAAGGTAACAACTTATAGTTCTATCTGGATAAGCATCTTTTAATAATGTTTGGTAAGCTGACATTTGACGCAAATACGTGGGGTCGACCGCTTTTGGTGACTTAGGAGGATTCCAATCCGTTTTATAGTCAACAACAGTAATCGATTTTTTTAAGATTAAAAGTCTATCTATTTGACCAGATATCACTCTTTTTAAACCATCGGATCCAGAAACCACTCCAGAAATTGGTACTTCTGCAATACTGGCAGATGAAAACAGGTCTGAGAGTTTTTCATCTTGGAGTATTTTTTCGGTTTGTATTAATATTTTATTGATAATTTCAGTAGGAATCTGAAAATATGATTTAGACAAATATTTACGGGCAGCTTTCTGTCTAGTTTCCAAAGGTAATGTTGGTAGCCATTGCATTAAATGGTGAATAATATTACCACGATGAAACCGATTTTTATCATTTACATTCTCAATCAGGGATTGTGTTTGATAATTTTGTTTGCTTTCTGATGGGGATATACGTGTTAGTATTTTTGTTTCCTTGGGGGGCAACTCAATCGCCCAGTGTGGAGGGGGAGAGGTTGAAAATTTATGAATAATTTTATTTTCAATATTTGGTTCTTGAGTTTGCACCGATTCTAGCCTTAGAACCGTACCATTTAAATCTTCTGAATCATTCGCTAAAAACTCGCATTTAGTGCTTTCAGCAATGCCTTTCATTGGGTCATTAATAAGGTTGTACCAACAATCCTTAGGAGGACTGTTTTTAGTCTCCCAGCCACAAATATATAGACGATCAGCTGCACGGGTCATGGCGACATATAGTAAACGCCTATATTCTTCTGTTTGTATATTTTTTGCGTTTTCATAGGCTCTAGATGTAGTTTCGTCCCGATCAGATTTTTTGGATGCATATAGAAGAATATCTTTATGCCATAATAATTGCGATATTTTTTTAGGCGTTTGCATTGTGTCGGGTAGAATAACAATTGGCGCTTGTAAGCCCTTGGCCCCATGTACTGTCATCACTCTTACTGCTCCGGTGGCTTGATCAAGATCTCTTTTTATTTCTGTTTGGCTTGATGTCACCCATTTTAAAAACCCTTGCAACGAAGGTGCATTATTTTTTTCATAAGCTAATGCCAGTGAAAGAAATTCATTTAGTGGATCTGCTGACTCTGGCCCAAGTCTCGAAAGTATTAGGGCACGACCATCTTGGTTGAGCAGTTGGGCGTATAATTCATAAGGTTTAAGAAAATCAACACTGTTCAATAATTTTAAAAGATATTTATAAGCAGTATCATATTTTTTAATTTTACTAGATTGTTCACGTAATGAATCCCATATTGCACCAGGTCGTTTATAGGCCAGTTTATAAAGATCCTCATCGTTAAAACCTATTAGTGGACACTTTAGAACTGTTGCTAAATTAAGATCATCTTCCGGTAATAATAAAAATTCACCAAGTGCTAGTAGATCCATAACCACTAATTGATCTGTCAATAACATTCGATCGACCCCGGCAACAGGAATACTTAGGTCCTTAAGGGAACGCACTAGAGAATCGACAAATGGAGTGCGCCTTCTTACCAAAACCATAATATCGGATGGTTCTATTGGTCTATTATAGCTTTCTAGTATTTCACCAGTTTTTATCCATGAAGAGATACGTCTTGCAATTAATCCAGCCAGTCTTTCTTCAACTCCTATTGACGAAACCCTTTCAATTGGCGGCTTCCATGACTGTGGTGCAGATGGGCCTTTATTTTTTAAAGGAGGCCAAATTTCTACACATCCACCATCACCAAATCTTATGGGCAAATGTTCTAAGACTTCTTCTGTTTTAACAACCCCGATACTGGCGGGGGTTTTTGAAAAAACTGAATCCACAACTTTCAGAATAGGTTCAGTTGAACGGAAAGACACATCAAGGCTTACATCTTCCCAGAGGTTTTGAGAGTTATTTGCTTTTTTTGAAAAATGCTTTTTCATAACCCCAAATTCTTCAGGTTCCGCTCCTTGAAAACTAAAAATAGATTGTTTTACATCCCCAACGGCAAATATACTGCGAGAGGGCAGCCCTTGGCTGTTAAGTTTTTCCGCTTCAGAACCTATGCCATCGTAAAACTCATTAGCAATAGATGCTATGATACGCCATTGATCTGAGTTGGTATCTTGTGCTTCGTCTATGAGAATATGGTCAATCCCACCGTCTAGTTTGTATAATACCCAGGCTGCACTACCTTGGGCTTCCAATAATTGACGCGTTCGGATAATTAAATCATCGTAATCGAGAAGTGCTCGTGATGATTTGTGGCTTGTATAAGTCTCCATTATTCCATTTGCCAGGTGGATTATAGAAGATGTTATTTCTGCAATATTTACACTCTTTATGTTTTGTTTTATCGCATGTAGTCGATGAGCTTCCTCTGCCATAAATATTTTGGATTTGGGGTATTTTTCAATTATTCGCGTGGTGATGAGTATGTTTCTTATGGTATCGTTATTAGTTAAGAAGCAGCTTAAATACTCATCAAAGAAGTCTATCCTTTGGTAAGGGTTATGAAGCCATTTTTTTATAATTTCTGCATTCCTCTTATCTCTATTGGTACCGTGATGAAAATATTTAATGCAACTATTTAAGCCTTCAAAATTAAACGATACATCCTCGCAGGCTCTTTTTAAGGTTTTATTCTTATCTTCATTTGCACTTAAATTTAGCGTTTTATAAACTGCTTCTATTAGGGGTTCGACCCCACCATGCTTATCAATCAGGTCACCTATGCGACTGCGTGACTTAGTCAATTCAGTCATTAGTTCTGGAAATTGCGTTTCATGGAAACTA
>MDSV01238900.1_pt1 | contig 24883 bp, 20 predicted proteins | sample 810851 | NCBI WGS metagenome assembly MDSV01 (sample SAMN05326640, study PRJNA326480) | marine metagenome | isolation source: seawater | place: Atlantic Ocean: North East | collected 2012
GGAAAAAATATTTACTAATTGGCAAGTTATAGAAGAATTTGAAAAAGATTATATGATTGATTTAAGTAGCTACTTAAAAAAACAAAAATTTAACAAAAAAATCATTTATCCAAATGGTAATAAAATTTTTAATGCATTTAAACTTACAAAATTTGAAGATGTAAAAGTAGTCATATTAGGCCAAGACCCTTATCATGGACCTGGTCAAGCAAACGGTTTAAGCTTTTCTGTAGAAAATGGTGTAAAAAAACCTCCCTCTCTACAAAATATTTTCAAAGAACTAAATAATGATTTAGAATTTAAAATATCAAGTAATGGTAACCTAGAGAAATGGTCAAAACAAGGTGTACTTCTTTTAAACTCTATTTTAACTGTCGAAAAAGGAAAGCCTGGTTCACACGCAAACAAAGGTTGGGAGAAATTCACAGATCAGGTACTATTTAAGTTAAATTTTCATAAAGAAAAACTAGTCTATATTTTGTGGGGTAAAAAAGCACAAGACAAAGCTAACTTTATTAATAAGGATAAGAACTTAATAATAAAAAGCTCTCATCCATCTCCATATTCTGCACATAGTGGATTTTTTGGTTCCAAACCCTTTTCTTCAACAAATAAGTATTTAAGACAATCTAATAATAGTATTATTGATTGGAACTTAAACAGTGAAATTACAAACACAAAAATTAAATAAATTATTAAATTCTTTTTAATTAATATTTACGCTGTGCTAAAATAAAAATAAAAATCTTTTAAAATGACTAAATTAAATAATAAAGTAGTAATAATAACTGGGGGAGCCAAAGGCATTGGTAGTGAAGTGTCAAAACTATTTGCTAAAAATGGTGCTCTAGTTATATTCACGGATAAAAATCAAAAAGATGGTGAAAAGCTATTAAAAGAAATCAATACATTTGGTAAATCAATGTTTTTTTCCATGGATGTTTCTAAAGAAAATGATTGGAAAAACCTTATTAAGTTTTTAAAAAATAAGAAAATCAATAACATTGATGTGTTAGTCAATAACGCTGGTGTTTATTTTGGAAAAGATATTTTAAAAGTAACTTCTAATAATTTTAACAAATTAATTTCAATTAATCTTAGGGGTACATTTTTTGGTGTAAAATTCATAACTCCTTATTTGAATAGAGCTGGCAAAAAATCAAAATTTGGAAGCTCTGTAGTAAATTTAAGTTCAATTGCTGGTTTAGTTGGTTCTAGACTAGATCCTCTTTATTCTATGAGTAAAGGAGGTATAACAACGTTTACTAAATCAATGGCCATATACTTTGGAAATAGGAAATACCCAATAAGAATAAACCAAATACATCCTGGAATTATTGAAACAGATATGGGCTCAAAAGTTCAAGAGTCTAGAATTAATCAAAATCCAAGTTTGACCACAGAACAATCTTATAAAGAAGGTATTAACCAAACCCCTTTAGGAAGATTAGGAAGCCCTTTTGAGATTGCTCAAGGTATTCTTTATTTAGCTTCAGATGAATCAAGTTTTATGACAGGTTCTAGTTTAGTAGTCGATGGTGGATTGACAGCGCAATAATTTTTAAAATGTTTTTAGTCAAAATTAATTAAGACTTTTCTTTTATCTCCCTTAAATTCTGGAGTTTGTAAACCAGAAGAATGCTGCATTACATTTTTCTTTATATAACGATGAAGTTCTCCTGCTGTAATTTGTTTATTATTATCATTATCTGCGTAACCCTCCATTCCTTTCATCAAAAAATAGCTAAATATACCATGCTGTGCTTCTTCTAAAGGTTTACTAGTTTGATCGGATTGAGATGCGCTAAAAATTAGAAAATTATCTGGAAAATTTGATTTTTTTTGTAATATTACAACAGGTCTTGAATTGATTAATGATTCAGAACTTCTAGTCATTCCACTATAGCAAGTATCTAAAAATACACTAACAAACTTTGGTTTCGATAAAAGGATATCTTCAAATAACTCACTTGTTAATAGTGCGGTTTTTTCTAACAATCTTTTTCTACCATCGTAAGGTATTAAAAATAAATTTTTCCCATTTTCAGATGCTAGTCCATGACCTGCAAAAAATAAAAAAACTTCTGTTTCATTTGGCTTAGAAATTCTTCTCAGCCAATTTTTTATTGATAACAAAATTTCTGCATACTCAGCTTTTTCATTTATAAAATATTTAATATTGCTCTCATCTATACCTAAAATTTCTGTTGCATAGTCTTTAAACATTAAGGCATCTTTATCTGCATAAATCGCAGGAATACTAATATTTTCGTAGTTTTGTATTCCAATAATGATTGCAATGCTATTTGGTTTCTTTTTCACAACTTTAGATATCGGGTTTAATCTCTCAAATGAAAACTGGTTAGTTTTTGTGTTAATTTTTCTTGTAAAATTTATAGTTTTTAAATTACTTAACCCAGCCATATCAACAGCTTCAATTGTAACTTCTATTCCATCATATGGAATAAAAGTAGAAAAAACAAATTCTCCAATTTCATTGAAATCAATTTGCTTTTTATTTATTGATAATTCAGCCACACCTGATCTATCAAATATTTTACCTCTTAAAAGACCCTGTTTACCTGTTACTTTCTTATAATCAATGATTATAGAGGGTTTTATATTATCTAGTTCTAGCTCTTTTCTTTTTTGTTTTTTCTGTTTTTTAAATTTTTCTAACTCTCTTTCTAAAAATATTATTTTCTTTCTTTCTTTTTCTAACTCTCTAATTGCAATTGCAGGTTGATTATTTTTAAAAACTTCTTTTTTATTATTTCCTAAAAATTTGTTTTTGGACCATTTTCCAATATAACTTTTTCCATTTTTTAAAGTCATTGTTCCTAGTCCATCGTATTTATTATCTTTAAACATCCCAACATATTTGCTTTTATCTGCGAAATAAAGAGCACCTTTTCCATTATATTTGCCGTTTTTAAAATATCCTTTATAACTATTTCCATTTGAAAAAAAATATTTTCCATATCCATCCTTTTTTCCATTTATATAATTTCCATAATATTGGCTACCATCCTTATATTTGATATGTCCATAACCATGTCTTTTTCCTTCGAGGTAACTTCCGTTAAACTTATGACCTTCTTTATAAAAATATTTTCCTTTCCCAGAGTATTTATCATTTTTGAATTCACCTAAATATATGTCCTCTTTAAATAGCTCAAACTTTCCTATACCGTATAACTTATTATTTCTAAATTCACCTAAATATGTTCCATTTTTAAATTTTTTTTCTCCAAAACAATTATGTTTATATTTTAAATAACTTTTAGGATTTACTATTGAACAAAGTTCTAGATTTGAATTTAAAACTGAACCAAATGCTCTTAGAGTATGTTTTATTTTATTCTTATTTAAATTTACAACCTCTTTATTAGAAAGAAACTTTCCATTCTTCCAATATCCTTTTTTTGTTTTTCCCGTAGCATAAATATATTCTCCATAACCATGTTCTTTGCCATTCTTATGATTGCCTACATACTTATTTCCACTTGACCAAGTATATGTGCCAAGTCCATGCTCTTTACCATCTTTCCAAGAACCAACATAATTATCTCCATTTGACCAATTGTAAACACCTCTTCCATTACGCTTATTAGCTTTATAATACCCTATATATTTATCTCCATTATTAAATTTTAAAATCCCATTACCATGTCTTTTTCCTTTCAACCATTCTCCAATATATTTGTCGCCATTTGCATAATTATATTCACCCACACAATTTGACCATTTTATATAATTTGTTCCCTTACATTGAATGATTTTATTAGATTTAAAATCATTGGAACTAAATTTATCAATATTTTTTGTATCTTTTAATAAATTATTCTGTTTAACAGCTTTAATTTTCTTTTGAGAAATGCAGTTCGTATTTCTAGAAAGTAACTCTTTTTTGAGTAAGTAAAGATTTCCAACACAAATGCCCTTATTTATACATTTTATATCTTCACAAATTTCTAAATTACTTTTACGTTGTATTTTACATCCCTGACTTGAATAATTAAGAATTTCACAAGAAAGAGTTTTTGTAACAGTTTTTAAACCATTGATTTGATTTTTTGATGAAATACATCCAGATAAGACAGTCAATAAAATTAAGTTTACTAAAAGTGCAATATATTTTTTCATTTCAACTTAATTTCAGCCTTTTAACTTTGTAATCATATATTTTTTATCATCATTAAATAAAAACTGATCGAGAATATTATCTATTTTCTTAACTTTAAAAACAGCATCTTTATCAAACTTAGCTAATCTTTTTAATGCAATTTTGACATTAAAAACTCTTTGAAAATTTTTTGTTAAAATACTACTTGTTCCAGCTGAGTAATAATATCTTATGGCCTCAGAATATAACTTTCCTTTCTCTAACAAAAGACCTGCATTAAAATAAGCAAAACTATTTTTATTATCTAAATTAATGGCTTTGTTAAAAGCTGCAATTGCTTTATTTGAGTTTTTAATTTTCATATATGCATAACCAAGACCATTAAAATAGTCGCTTTTTTCATTTAAGGCTATTGCATCTAAAAATATTTCAGTAGCCTTTTTATGTTCATTTAACATTAACAATGATCTACCTTTTAAAAATAAGAGTTGGTCATCTACTCCATTACTATTAAGTCGATGATCAATCAAATCAATGGTTTTCTTGTATTCACCATTATAAAATAATCGAATAGGCTCATTAATATCTAATTTAACGTTTGAATCTTTATCTAAAAAAGTTGATAGCATAATCTGTTCTTCATTATTTAATTTACTTAAGTTAGGTAAAGTTTTCATAATCCTTCTAACCACTGTGTCTAACATTTGAAAAGCCACCTCTTCAGCATTATTAGCAGATGCAGAGTACAAGCCTGAAGCTACAGCTATAGGAGAAATAGGAAAAGTCCCAGCCTTTGATGAAGCAACATGGGCACTCTCCCACAACACATTTTTTTTGTCATCAATTAGTTTAAGTTTTAAACCAACATTTGTAGAGGAAAAAGCTATAAAAAAATTATTGTTAAACTCTGTGATCTCACCTTGTAAAATTGCGTTGCAATTTAGTTTTTTTAAAATATCATAAAATGAATAATTTTGATTTTGAAGATTTTGTATTTTATATAATTCTATGTCTCGATAATTTTTTATTGCGAGATGACCGTATATAGCTTTTTTAACAAGCATTCTTTTGTCTAAATTTTGGAATTCAGTTTTTTTTGAATTATCTTTGATTTGTCCAATTAAAATGCATTTAATTTTTTTTTCATCAAATTTTTGTACTATAGAATATTGAACTTCTGGTAAAATTTTAGAGGCCTTTGAAACCTTTGAAACTTTTTCATAACTAGGTGTTTGACAACCACATAGTAAAAAAACTAATATAAAATATATCAACTTTCTTTTATATTTATAAATTAAATGCATAAAACTTACTTTAAATTTATCTTTTTAATATCAACACTAATTTTATTTATTATACATAATCCAACTTATGCAATAAATAAAAATGATTATAAAGCTATAAATAAGCTTATTGAAGAAGAAAATGTTGATGAAGCATTTAAAAATTTAAAAGCGATCACTAATAAAAATAAAACATTAGCTGCAAATACTCAAATTCTTATTGGTAAAATTTATTTATCTTTGGAAAAGCCTGTTAAGGCCTATGAGTATTTTAAAAAATCAACCTTTAATTCTATTAAATATTCCGATGAAGGTTACGCAGGACTAGCTTTATCTTCAATTAAAATGGGTAATTTAAATGATGCTCATAATTATGCACTTAAGGCTCTTAAACTTAATCCTGATTTAGTAGAGGGAAATATAGCTCTTGGATTAATTTTTTCTGATTATGGACAACCAGAAGTTGCAGAGAACTATTTTAAACAAGCTGTATTAAAAGATTCATCCAATAAAACTCTTCATGCAATTCGTATTTACGCAAAAAGCAAACTTCGACGTGGGAAAACATTAGATGCAAAAAAAATTATTAATGATGCATTATTTGATAGAAAAGCTAATGCATCAATCACAGATCTTTTAGGAAAAATCAATTGGGTTGAAGGAAATATAGATGATGCAATAGAACTTAGAACTAAAGCATCTAAAATGTTTAAAGACGCTGGAAACTCTTTTAGATCTGAACAAATATTATCTTGGTTACAGAGCAAAAACATTATTCAAAGTCAAAATATTAAAGAAATTGAAGTAGAACAATTATTAACAAAAGATATTAAAAACAAAGTTTTAATAGATATTTCTAAAACAAAAGTTTCAAAAGTCAAAAGAAGGGTTTTAAAACCGGACAGTGAACCAGAAAAAATAATAATTGATTCAAATAAAAAAATATTAACTGGGAGTGGATTTATTTTAAACAAAGGGAAATGGGTTGTTACTAATAGACATGTTATTAAAAATGCAAAAAATGTTACCGTAAGAAATGGATTAGGAAAAGTTAGAAAAGTATTAGAAGTGAAATACCCTAAAAATGAAAATTTAGACTTAGCTATATTAATATTGACCTCTCCTTTTCCTGAAAATGTAAGTTTATCTTCATCAGAAATTTCAAGACCTAAAACAGGTGAAAATATTTTTATTATGGGTTATCCTATTTCATCTATATTGGGAAGGTATAATCCATCAATTAGTCAGGGAATAATTAGTAAAAATAGTGGTTTTGGAGAATTACCAGGTGAGTTTCAAATGACAGCATCATTGAATGTTGGAAACTCAGGAGGACCAGTTTTTAATGAAAATGGGCAAATAGTTGGCGTGTCACTTGCTAAATTAGATAAAAAATTTATTTTAAAACAAAAAGGGATACTTATACAGGATGTTAATATAGCAATTTCTGGAGAAGTTCTTCTCAAATTCTTAAATGAAAATTTAACGGATAAACCTAACAAGAATGAAAAATATGATGCTTCACAAATATATAAATACATGCGTCCATCTGTTGTTTTTATTGTTTGTCAATAAAATACTTCATTCAATGTTAATAATTAGTAATGCTAATGCTGATTGGACTGAAGCAGAAGGAAAATATTATATATCAAGAAACATTTCTAAGGGCGAAGCATGTGAACGTGCCCTAATGGTTGCTAAAAGAAACGCACTTTCAAAGCATGGATTTCAAAAATTTAAATCAGATCAACTTGATATTTGTACTGAAATTAAGGATAAAACTGACTGTTCTTTTTACCAAAGTACATTTGATTATGTTGATGGAGGTTTTATAAAAGAGTTTAGTTATGAAGAGATAATTCAAAAAGAGACTATAGAAGAAGAGTGTGTAATTAAAATTAAAGCTAATATTGAAAAATATAATCAAAAAGCGGATAGCAACTATGCTTTAAATGTTAAATTAGGTAATAAAAGAATTTTATATGACAATGATGAAATTAAAATCAATGGTGAAGTAAGTAAAAGTTCTTATATCAATGTTTTAGGATGGTATCCTGACATAAAAAAAAATATATATTATAAATTATATCCAAATGAGAATGACAAAGATAATTTTATAGAAAAAAAATTTGTATTACCAAACAAAAGCTATAAATTAACTGTAAGATTTCCAAGAAACTTTTACAAAAAAATAACACAAGAATTTATAGTTGTTATTGCATCTAGAGAAAAAATAGAGATACTAGAAGAAGAAAACGTTCTAGAATTCTACAAAAGGCTTCAAAACGTAGGTAGATCTAAATGGCAGATGCAAAAGTTAGGTTATACAATAGTGAGGGATTAAAAATGAAAAACAATAATTTTTTTGGAACAATTTTATTAATTTTACTAATATCTTCCTGTTCCTCGAAACCTGGTTCTCCGGAAGCTAAATTAGAGATGAAAGAAAATACTGCAAAAATACAAAATGAAAATGTTAACAAAACTATTGCAGAAATGCCAAAATGGTGTAAGAAATTACCTGGTAATGAAGATGCAAGATATTCATGTGGAATCGGTATATCATCTGATTTAAATCTATCCAGAACTAGATCTATAATGAATGGAAAAGCATTACTAGTTGACTCTATTAAAAGTACTATAATGTCAAAGATAGATAATTACACAAAAACCACTGGAACCAAAAATAATGAACAGGTTAAAAAGCGATTAGAAATAATTTCTAGAAACCTAATTCCAGAAACAACTTTAGTAGGATATAAAGTCACTGAGTCAAAAGTAATTAATGAAAAAGGCAAATATAGATATTTCACTTTACTTGAATACCCAATAGGTGAAAAAAATCAGGAATTATTAAACCAAATTAAACAAGATGAAATTTTAAGCACTCAGAAAGATGCTGACAAAGCTATGGCAGATTTAGAAGCTGAGATAGAAAAAAGAAGAAAGAAATAAGGAATATAAATAAATTTAATTTTTTATTTCATTTTTTAAGTTTTCCATTAATTCATTAGCATTTAATGATCTAATTTTGTTAAAATTTTTACCAGCCCATAAATTAATAAACTCGCCATTATTATTATTTGCCGAAACTTTTCTTAGAGGAGTGGTTAATGTATTTTGGACTGGAAATGGTAAAATATTTTTATTTTCCATCTCCAACATAAACTTATTTATTATACCTCTTGCTAACCTTCCAGAAAAAGCCTTAGTAAGTTTAGTTTTTCTATTTTGTTTGTTTAATAAATAATTTTTGTGAATTGATGGTGTACCAGCCTCATTACAACATAAAAAAGCAGTACCTAATTGAGCTGCTTTTGCTCCTAATTTTAAAACTCTTTTTATATCTTCTCCATTCATAATTCCTCCTGCGGCAACATAAGGAATTTTTATTTCATCTGATACGGTTTCAATTAAACTATCTAAATTAAGTTCTTCATCAAGTTCATCTTGGTCAAAAATACCCCTATGTCCTCCAGCTTCCATACCTTGTAAAACAATAAAATCAGCTCCAGATTTTTGTATCAATGTTGCTTCTTTTAAATTTGTTGCGGTAATTCCTACCTTAACACCATACGATTTAATATTATCTAGGATTGATAAAGGCGGTATTCCAAGGTGAAACGTTATAATAGAAGGTAAATGTAATAAAGTTGCTTGAATTTGTTCTTCTAAAGGGAAATAAAATGGTTCTTTAGGAGTAATTAAGTCAAAATTCTCACTAAAAGTTAATGAATCTAATGAATTAAAAGCTATTTTTAAACTATTTTCATCTGGTAAAGTAATTGGTTTAAATACAAAAAAATTAGCATTAATATAACCTTCTGTAAGTTTTTTTGTTAAAACTAGAGTCTTTTCTATTTGCTCTGAACTAGTAAAGCTAAAACCAAAACTACCTACACCTCCTAAATTTGAAACTGAACTTGCAAGCTCTGGAGTGTTGAAACCTCCAGCCATTGGAGCTTGAATAACAGGAATTTCTAAATCTATAAAATTAAAATTTTTCATTTATTAATTAAAATAATTAAATATATTATATCATATAATTTAGATTAGAGAAGTATTAGAAAATATGAAAAATATCAAATCAAAATTTTATAGCTTTATTCTTTTAACTTCTTTAGTTATTTTTTCTATAATTTTAAGCAAGATTCTATTAAAATTTAACTTACTAATTTCTTCTACTTTTATATGCATTTTACTTGGTTTAATTGTTGGAAATGTTTTTAAAATAAGTAAGAATTATAGCTGGTTTATAGATTTTTCATTGAAAAAATTACTTAGGGTTGGAATTGGATTTTTAGGTATTGGATTGAGCATAACTGAACTAATTAATTACGGGTCAAAATCTCTATTTTTAGTCGTTTTAAATATAATAATAGTTTTTATTATATTATATTATTTATGCAGAATTTTTAGTATTTCAAATAAATTTGGACATTTGATTACGATGGGTACAAGTATTTGTGGTGTTACAGCTGTGATTGCAACATCTTCTATAATTAAATCATCAAAAAATGAAACAAGTTATGCTGTTGGGGTAATTACATTATTTGGAATGACAAGTGTATTTCTATATCCATACTTGGCAAATTATCTTTTTATTACAAAAAGTGATTTAGCAGGTATTTTTTTGGGAACATCTATTCATGATACAGCTCAGGTAAGTGCAGCTGCGATGATATATTTTGAAAATTATGATAGTGAAATTGCAATGAACTCTGCAATGACAACTAAATTACTAAGGAATTCTTTTTTAATATTTCTAATACCATTAATAGCATACCTATATAACGTAAAAGAAAATAGTAACCTAAAAAACTCTATTAAGGATTTTTTTCCTTTTTTTGTTCTAGGGTTTATAATTTTATCTATTATTAGGTCTCTAGGTGATCAATTTATATTGGACTCAAATCATATGATTTTTTGGAACCAATTTATTATATATACTAAATATATTTCTAAATATCTTATACTTAATGCTATGGTTTCATTAGGATTACAAACAAACTTAAAAAATATTGTAAAACTAGGATTTAAACCATTATTAGTAGGTTTTTTAGCCGCTATTTCAGTAGGTATTTCAAGTTTAGTTTTTTTACAAACTTTTATATAGCTTTTCTAAAATATTACTGCTGCCATTCTGAACCCCTTAAGCAAAAAATCATGCCAAAACCAGTAATTATTAATCCTACACTTACTGCATAAAATATAAAATCTATAGACATTCCAAAAACCATTGAAACATAACCGATTATTACTACTAAAAAAAACCTCAGCAAGCCAACCAATATTGGCTTAATCATCTTTCCAGTTCCTTGACTAGCAAAATAAAGAGCTTGTCCTAATCCAAATAGACAATAAAAAGGAGCAACAATGTTTAAATAACTTTCGCTATAGAACAATGCATCAGGATCTGATGTAAAATTATTTAACCATAAATTAGGAAACACAGAAAAAAACAAACCAATCAAACCTATAATTAAAAAGCTTATAACTCCCCCAGTCCAAGCAATTTTTCTAGCCCTTTTAAATTGACGAGAACCAATATTAATACTTACTGAAGCTGTTAAAGCCGCCCCTAAACCAAAAATAATTGGTGTTAGCATCAATTCAAGCCTAGCCCCTAAGCCATAACCTGCCAAGGCTTTTATACCATGATTTCCAACATAACCTGTCACAACCGCCACTGTTAAAGCAATTGTTATACTATTAAGAAGGCCGAGCCCTCCAACCTTCATAATGTCATTGAATATGTTTAAAGAAAATTGTTTAACTTTAATAATAATTATACTTTGAACAAAAAACAGATAATATAGCAAATAAATAACCATTCCTATATGACTTAAGATGATTGCTATTGCTGGACCTTTAATTCCGAATGATGGAATAAAACCTATACCTAAAGTAAATATAGCTGATAATAATATTTGTAAGAAACTTCCAAAAGTAATTGCTTTAGCTGGAGTATAAGTTTCTCCTAAGCCTCTAATAATTGCAGATAAGATATTAACTAACCAAATAAAAATTGATGACCCAAAAAAAATATTTGAATAAATAATTGCACCTTCTAAAACTTCACCTCTTCCACCCATAAAGGAAAAAATTTCTCTGGAAAATAAAAAAAAGATCACAGTATAAATGAATGACATAAAAAAACATATTACTAGAGAATGCCAACAAGAGGATTGTGCTCTTATGAAGTCTTGATTGCCAATAGCTCTGCCTACAGATGAAGTTGTACCACCTCCAATTGCGCCCCCAGCCATCATTAACATTAACATCTGAAAAGGGAATACCAAAGCTATTGACGCCAAAGGTTTAGTACCTAATATTCCTAAAACGAATGCATCAGCAAATGTTGCCATAGTCCACGCAAACCAAGCTACAATATTAGGAAAACCTAGCTTCCAAAGCATTGAGGTTATTGGACCTTTTAAAATTATTTCAATGTTTGAAATTTTATTAAATCCTTAAATAAATTATTTTTAAATTTTCAAAGTTATTATATTATTTTTGACAATTTTGGTACCTTTTATTATAATTAACATATTAAATAAAATAATTTTATTATTTTTAATTAATTGGAGATATTTATTACATGAAAACTTATTTCGTAGGGTCCTTAAATGAGTTTGAGGATAGAGGAAAGAAGTTGCTATTACTTGACGATGAAGAGGTTGGTATTTTTAGGTTAGGAAATGATGTTTTTGCTTATAAGAACCATTGCCCTCATCAAGGTGGTCCAGTATGTCAAGGTAGAATATTCTCTCTAGTTAAAGAAAACTTAGATAATACTAAACAAAGTCATGGAAGACTCTATGATAAAAAAAAATTAAACATTGTCTGCCCTTGGCATGGATTAGAATTTGATATTCGAAGTGGAAAACATCCTGGTAATCCCAATATAAAATTAGAATCTTTTCAAGTGGAAATTGTTTCGGAAAAAATTTATGTCCACATCACAGATTAAAAAGTCTAAAAATAATAATGATTTACTAGATGATAGAGAAAATGATCCTTTTGCCATGGTAGAACGAGCCGCTGATATGATTTGGGAAAGATCTGAGAAAGCAATTGCAAATGGAGAGGTTTCAAGAATCTCTGATGAAGCAGTTTCAAAGATCATGACAGCTGCAGTTAAATTGTACTCTGCCAAAGCGGATGGCGAACAAAGAACTTTTAAACCTTTACTAGGAAAATTTGATGAGATTGTTACACCCACGGAAGCACTAACAGCTGTTACAGAAATTTTAAGATCTTTAGAATTGGGGCCTATGGAGTTTGGTCTTTGGTCAAGAAGGAAGCCAGAGGATTATCATAATACAACATTTGATAGTAATGTTAATAAAACTAACTTAAAAAAAAATAAATAAGGAAACTTAAACTTATGGATAACGTATTCTCTACTTCAAAAAATATTAAACCTCATCATGTTCAAGAAATTGATACTCTTACCGACACAAGAGATTATTTAGAGCATGCAAGAAAATATGCTGAAAAAAAAGGTTTTTCTGATTGGTTTATAGTTGATGTAGATGCGCACCATGTGGAAACTGTGAGTTGGTCAGAAATAACATCTTATATTGATGATCCAGTAATTCGTCATCAAGCTGAGTTGTATCAAGCTGAACGTGTAGGTAATCCTCCTTATGGATTAAATGGAGATTTAGGACTTAGATACCAGGATGTTGGCGGGAGAATACCTCATCAGTCAAGTCAACGTGAAACAGTTGATAGAAAAGATGTTCATAGAGATGTTATACTAACTCAAAGGGCAATGCATGGCTTATCATTAAACTATATGGTTGTTTTTCCTACTCCTATGTTGTTTATTGGAATGCATCCTCAAAGAGAGATGGAGGTTTTTTTATCACGCGCATATAACCGTTGGCTCGTAGAAAATATTTTACCTAGCGAAAAAGGAATAGTGACACTTGTAGTTTTACCTTTTAATACACCAGACGAAGCTTTAAAAATGGTAGAAGAATATGCTGACACACCTCAAGTGATTGGTTTCTGTGTTACCTCAACACGTTATAAACCTGTTCATGCTAATGAATATATGAAATTATATAGAGCTATTGAAGAAACTGGTAAACCAATTGCGTTTCATGCGGGATATCACTGGCAAGATCCTTCATTAGCAACTTGTAACACCTTCTTAGGCATGCATTCTCTAGGCTTTACATGGTGTAATATTGTTCATATGACAAATTGGGTTTTAAATGGAATGCCTGAAAGGTTTCCAAAACTAAAGTCTATATGGGTAGAAAGTGGCTTGTCTTGGGTACCATTTTTAATGCAAAGATTAGATGATCAATACTTAATGAGACAATCAGAAGCACCTCTTCTTAAAAGAATGCCAAGTGAATATATGTCTTCAGAAAACTTTTTTTATTCATGTCAGCCAATGGAGAAAAGTAATTTGAAAGCTCTTGAATGTACATTTGAAATGATTAATGCAAAAAATCAATTGTTATATTCTTCTGACTGGCCGCACTTTGATTTTGATACACCAAATGTTATTTATGATTTACCTTTCCTTGATGAACAATCAAAAAGAAATATCTTAGGTCTAAATGCTGGAAAATTATTCAACTTAGATACAAAAATATAATCTGACTTAGTTTATTAGTTTTTTAAAAAATAACTTCTAATCTCAGAAAAAAATTTTTTTATTAAATGTCTTGCAACTCCATAAAGTATTCTTTGACCAACTCCAGCAACTAAACCCCCAACTTCTCCCTCTGCATCATAAACTATATTTGAATTAGTATTATTATAAGATGAAATTTCTATTTTTGCTATTCCAGAACCTGTTCCTAAAGACCCACTTCCAGAAATATTTAATAAGCATTTTTCAGGAGGTTGCAAGTTAGACAAACTTATTTTACCCTCAAAACTTCCTCCAACCGCACCTACTTTAAGATTCAATTTCATTGAATATTTTCCTTCAGATATCTCAATAACATCTTCACAACCTGGTATACATTTTTTTAATATAGATGGATCAATTATCGCATTCCATAATTGCTCAGGAACAACTTCAATAATTTCTGAACCAGATAATTTAACTTTCATTAAAACTTACCTAACAATAGTTACCTTTATAAACTAAATAATTTTCTAGCCACTTTTCCTAAAATTAAATCTTGCTCTTCTTTATTAAGATTTTTTAAGATTTCTGTAGGACTCATGTCGCCAATGGGAAATGGCATATCTGAACCAAGCATAACATTCTTAATACCAACATTATTGATTAAAAAAGATAAAGCTTTAGGATCATGAACAACCGTATCGTAATACATGTTTGAAATTGCTATCTTTGGATTATACAAAGTTTTTTGATGTAATTGATAGTTATGAAATAATCTACCAACTATATAAGGCAAACATGCACCTCCCATTCCAATAACAATATTTGCATCGCTATACTTTTCAACATGACCTGAATAAATAATTCTTGATATAGCAATTAATGTATCAGTAATTCTTCCAACAGCATTGTTCATACCATAATCATTAACACGGTTATCACCTGAATCAAACATGGGATGAATAAATACTATAGACTTATTTCGATTTGCTGATTCCCAAAAAGGTATTAAAGACGGGTCATCTAAAACTCCTCCTACTCCTTTTGGCTGAGTACCTATCATGACCCCCTTAAACCCTTCTTTATGAATTTTATCTAAAATAATAGCTGCAGCTTTACCATCCTGCATAGGTAATGTTCCTAAAGGCATAAAACGAGAATTACTAGAATTACAAAAAGATTTTAAGTGTTTATTAATTAAATCAGACCATCTTATACCTTCATCAATTGGCATTTGATAACCGCACATATCCAGCCATCCACCGATAACTTGAACATCTATGGAATTACTATCCAACCAAGATAAACGCCATAATTTATTAGAAAGTTTTTCACTTACTGGCCTTGTTGGTGGAGTATTGGAGAAAGAAAAACAAAAACCTTTATCAGACTTTATTAGCTTTACTGAAGAAAAACTTGAAACAACATCCTTAATTTCTTCTAACAATGATTGAGGTACAAAATGAGAATGGCTGTCAATAATCATATTATATTATTTACTCGATATTATCTAAAGAAGCAATTAAATCACTAACAAAACTCATTCTTATAGGTAATGAAGAAACTGAAACTTTCAGAGGAGAAAGAGCATCATTTATAGCACTAGAAATAGCTGCAGGTGCACCAAGATATCCACTTTCTCCTGAACCTTTTTGTCCAAAGTATGTGTGGGGAGAAGGAGTACTATGTTTTACAATCTTTATTTCAGGTATCTCGTGAGAAGAAGGCATTAAATAATCAAGAAAACTTTGTGTCATAAGTTGTCCATTTTCATCATATGCGAATTCTTCTAACAATGCAGCTCCTATTCCATGAGCAACACCACCATATGTCATTCCACTTACAATAGATGGGTTAATTACTGTCCCACAATCATGACCAACTATATATGATTCAATTTTAGGTTTACATATGATTGGATCAAAAGTTAATAGGACTAAGTGAAATTCAAAAGAATAACATGGGTACATATGTACCTTATCATTTTTTGGAAGATTACCTCCAGTAGGAACTTGCATTATATCAAAACTTGCTAAACCAGGTTCCATACCTGGGGGAAGTTCATTTATTTGGCGATGACAAAAGTTAATAATCTGTTCCCATTTAATAGAATGACCATCTTTAGTTATTATGGAACCATTTTTATAAATCAACTTAGACTTTTCAATACCAAATTTAAATGCTGCAATTTCCATAATTTTAAACTTTATCTTTTCTGAAGCTCTAGCAGCTGCCCCACCCAACATTATAGCCATTCTACTGCCAACAGGTGAATTACCAGGGAGACTATCAAGTGAATTAGGGCGAGTAACACGAATTTTATCTGGAGAAATTTCTAATATTTCTCCAACAATTGTAGAAACAAGAGTTTCGTGACCTTGTCCAGATGAAGTGGTAAAAATTTTTACAATAACGTTACCTAGTGCATCAACGTTTATTTGACATGACTCCATCCATGTTGTTGTCTTATTTTTTTCATTTAACAAAGGTTCAAAAGAAGAATTACCTCCGCTAGGTTCTAAACAAGATGCAATGCCAATGCCTGACATTATTCCTTTTTTTCTTAAATTATCTCTCTGATTTTTTAAATTAACGTAACTAGTTTCTTTAAAAACTTTTTCAATAACCTTAAAATAATCACCACTATCGTATTCACTTCCACTTGGAATTAGATAAGGAAATTCATTAGACTTAATTAAGTTTTTTTTACGTAATTCTAGTTTATCCACTTTTAGATAACTTGCAATTTTATCTACACCTGTTTCTAAGGCATAATTTGTTGGTGCTTGCCCAAAACCTCTAACAGCCTCCTGCACAGCTTTATTTGTAGTAACTGAAATAGCTTCATAAGAAACTGATGAAATTTTATAAGGACCAACAATTGCTCCTATCGGCTTACCTAATTGAAATGGAGCTCGACCGGCATAAGCGCCTGCATTATCTAGAGCTCTCATTTTCATAGAGTTAATTTTTCCATTTTTGTTGAAGGCTAAAGAAATATCAAATTTACGCTCAGGACCATGCGCATCACCTGCTCGCATATTTTCAAGACGATCTTCAATCAGTTTAATAGGTCGATTTAATTTTCGTGAAATATATGAGGTCAAAATAGTATGCTTAATTCCTCTTTTTACTCCATAACTTCCGCCAACATCAACATCATAATGCACCCTAACGTCATTACTCTTTATACCAAGAACATTTGATATAAGGTCAGAAAATTTAGGCATTTGAATTGAAGCCCATACATCTAAAATATTTTCTATATCATTCCATTCAGCAACAACACCAAATGTTTCTATAGGTACTGTTGAATTACGACCCCACTGAACAACATAAGATAAGATATGATCACTATTTTCAAAATCTTTTTTTACTGTACCCCAAACAAATTTCTTTTTTAAAAGAACATTACTGCCATGTTCAGGATGAACATTTGGACTTTCTGGCAATAATGCTTGTTCTGCGTCAAGTACAAAATCTTGTTTGACTGTTTGCAAATCAATTAATTCTAATGCATCTTCAGCAATTGCACGAGTTTCAGCAACAACTGCACAAACCCATTCACCAGCATAACGAACTCTTTCAACCGCTAAAGGATAACGTTTTACATTCGGGGTATCCAAACCATTAATTAAAGGTTTTATTACATTGGCTATTTCATGCCCTGTAATGACGTCAACCACTCCTTGTAATTCTAGAGCCCTACTAAAGTCTATATTACTGATAATTGCTGATGGCTCATGGCATGGTAAAATTGCCACGTGAAGCATGTTAACTCTATCTATATCAGCAACAAATTTACCTTTACCTGTCACAAATCTTCGATTTTCTTTAGGAACTCTTTCTTTCGATAAAAATTTAAAATTTTGTTTTATCATTTCAAAATTAAACCTTAGTTACCTGTAATTTATTACTTCCAGACAATCTGTCTGCAGCTAACATTATAGCGTCAACTATCTGCACATAACCTGTACATCTACAAATATTTCCAGAAATTGCTTCTCTAACTTCTTCACGTGATGGATTTAAATTTGTTCTTAAAAGTGCATCTGCTGCTAAAATCATCCCAGAAGTACAATATCCACATTGTAACCCATGCTTTTCACAAAATGCATCTTGAATAATATTCAAATTTCCTGGCTGTTCATTTTTTGAATTTATTCCTTCAATAGTAACAATTTTTTCACCAGCTGCTTGAACTGCTAAAAGTAAACAAGATCTTACAGCCTCTCCATTTACAAGAACTGTGCAAGCACCACAAACACCGTGTTCACAGCCAGAATGAGTTCCTTTTAACCCAAGAACATCTCTAATAAAGTCTAATAAAGTAACTCTTGGCTCTACTTCATATTTCTCTATATTATTATTAATATTTATTTTTATTTTCATACGCTAATAAAATCCAATTTCATTTAAAGCATCAGAAAAAGATCTTGAAGCGAGTTCAATGATACATCGTTTTCTATATTCAGCACTTGCATGAAAGTCACCAACAAAATCAACACTTAATATTGCTTCAGTTATTAACTGCGATATTTTCTTTAAATTAATTTTTTGTACATTGTATCCATTAATATTTAAAAGTTGAGGATAATCAACTGCCCCACCTATACCTATCTTAATAGACTCTATTTTACCATTATTGTCACTTTCAACTTGAACTGCTGCAGAGGCAAAAGCATAATCACTTTTACGAGCTGAAATCTCATGAAAACCATTTCCTATTTTCTGACTTTTTGATATTGGAAAGCTTATTTTATATAAACATCCTGAAGAAGGCATCGATGTTAACATTGGTCCAAGAAAAAAATCACTAGCTAAAATAGCAACTTTTTCATCTCCATCCCTAATATGAAATGTTGCACCAAGTGTTACGGCAACAAGTGGAATTTCACCTGATGGATCTGCTTGCACTATTGAACCACCTATTGTTCCTCTTGTTCTTGTTGGTGGATGTCCCACAAACTCTAGAGCTTTAACTAATAAAGGTATGTTATTTTTAAGTAAAGAAGATCTAAGAGCTTTAGACTGTCTTACCATAGGACCAATAGATATAGTTTCTTTTGTTACTTTTATATTATCAAAGCCTTTGACATGTGCCACATCCACAATCAAACTGGGACGTGAAAGTCGCATTGATAACATTGGCAAAAGAGACTGACCCCCTGCTAAAATCAGTGCATTTGGGTTTGTTGAAAGATAATTACAAACATCGTTAAGTGTTTTAGGTCTTTTATAATCAAATGGTGAAGGTTTCATAGATTAATTCCAACTTTATTAAAAAGTCTATATTAATATATCTAGTAAACTCAACAAAAATATTTTGAATATTAATTTTAAAATTACTACTTCATATGAAGTATATATTCTAAAAGATATAATAAATAATAAATAAATTTACATAAATATCTTCTTGTAATATTAACTTAACATTAATGGAAAATTCTTTAATTAAAAATATTGCAATTATTGCTCATGTTGACCATGGGAAAACAACTCTTGTGGATAAACTATTAGAACAATCCGGAACATTCAAAAAACATCAAGAAATAAAGCAACGAGTTCTTGATTCTAATGACCTTGAAAAAGAGAGGGGCATAACAATTTTTTCTAAAAATACAGGTATATTTTGGAATAATTATAAAATTAATATTATTGACACTCCAGGTCATGCTGATTTTGGAGGAGAGGTAGAAAGAATTTTATCAATGGCGGATAGTGTTTTATTATTAGTTGATGCTGTTGAAGGTCCAATGCCACAAACCACATTTGTTTTAAAAAAGGCATTAGATACAAATTTATTGCCAATTGTTGTTATAAATAAAGTTGATAGATATGGTTCAAGACCTGATTGGGTTTTAAATAAAACTTTTGATTTATTTGTTGATCTAGATGCTAATGAAAAACAGTTGGACTTTCCTGTTATCTACTCTTCGGCATTAAATGGATGGGCTTCAATAGATTATCAAATCAAAACAACTGGCTTAGACTCATTATTCCAAGTTATTATAGATCATGTTCCATCTCCAATAGAAAATTATAATCTACCCTTTCAAATGCAAATTTCTGCATTAGATTTTTCAAAATATTTAGGAGTTATTGGCATAGGTAAAATAATAAGAGGTAGTATTAGAGTAGGTCAACAAATTTGTATAACCGATTCATTTAATAATGTAAGAACTGAAAAAGTTCTAAAAATTATGGTTTTCCATGGACTTGATAGAATTGAAATAGATGAAGCTAAATCAGGTGAAATCATAGCCTTAAGTGGAATAGGTGATTTAAAAATTTCTGAAACCATATGTGACATTAATCATGTTGAATATATTAAGGACCTAAAAATTGATGAACCAACAATTTCAATGATTTTTCAAGTAAATGATAGTCCTTTTGCTGGTAAAGAAGGTAAATATGTAACAAGTAGAAACTTAAAAGATAGATTACAAAAAGAATTAAAAACAAATATTGCGTTAAAAGTAGAAAATACAAAAGATCCAGATAAGTTTATTGTTTCAGGAAGAGGGGAATTACATCTATCAATACTTGTTGAAAATTTAAGAAGAGAAGGTTATGAATTGGCTCTGTCCTCTCCAGATGTAGTTTATAAATTTATAAATGATAAAAAAAATGAACCATATGAAGAATTAACTATAGATATAGAAGAAAAATATCAAGGCAGCTTGATTGAAAAACTGGGTGAAAGAAAAGGACAACTTATAAGTCTCACCCCCTTAGATAATAGTAAATTAAGATTAACTTACGTAATCCCTGCAAGAGGTTTGATTGGCTTTAGATCTGAGTTCTTAACACTAACTTCAGGAACTGGTACATTATTTAGTCTATTTAAAGATTATAGGCCTTTTGTAGAGAAGCTAAATAGAAAAAGAAAAAATGGAGCTTTGGTCTCAATGAATCAAGGAAAAACAATATCTTACGCTTTATACAATTTACAAGAAAGAGGTAAACTGATTTTAACAAGTGGAGTAAATGTTTATGAGGGAATGATAATAGGTTTTAATTCTAAAGAAAACGACTTAACTGTAAATCCATTAAAAGGAAAACAATTGACTAACTTTAGATCATCTGGATCTGATGAAGCTACAATTCTAGTCACTCCTATCACATTAACTTTAGAAAAAGCTATAGAAGTTATCAATGAAGATGAATTAATTGAGGTCACTCCAAGTTCAATAAGGTTAAGAAAAAAACATTTAAAAGAACATGAAAGAAAAAAAGTAAATAGACTTAATTAAAATATATTTAACAAAAAAAATTCTTGTTGAAAATATAATTATAAAAACTGATTGAGTTAAAGATAACTTTTATTTTTTATCTATTTCTTCTACTTCTATTTTTAATATTTTTTCTTCTTTTATTGTTTTTTGAATCTGAAGAAAATCTCTTTCTTTTATTATCTTTTTTGAATTCAGTTAGTTTTAAAGAAATTTCTTCAACATCTTCAATTGGTGTCAATTTGTCTTTGAATTTTTTAATATAAGCTTTACCAATTTCTTTAGCTGAAACTTTTTTTAAAATTTTATCTAATAATTGTTCTTCATTGCTATCAATTTCAATTTTTTTTGAAATTTCGTTTAGAATTTGATCATGATCTTTATTTTCTATTTCTTTTCTAGTTATAAATTTTTTTAAATGAGGAATAACGCCTGAATTTAAAACTAATCTTTCATAATGATTAACTTCGTTTGGAGAAAAGAACATAATAGTTAAACCTTTTTTACCTGCCCTACCAGTCCTACCACTTCTATGGAGAAGACCGTCAGAATTTCTTGGTAAATCAGCATGAATTACTATATCTAAATTAACAAGATCAATACCTCTTGCTGCAACATCTGTGGCAACACAAACTCTACATCTTTCATTTTTCATTGACTGTAATGCCTTAAATCTTTCTTCTTGATTTAAAGCCCCAGACAAAGAAACTACGTTAACACCCCTATTTTGAAGTCTTGATTGTATATGAGTAACAGAAATTCTTGTTGCACAAAAAATTATTATATTTTTATTATCATGATATCTTACTAAATTAAAAATAGCATTTTCAACATCTCTTTTATTCAAAAAATATGATTCATATAGAATATCTGAGTGAGGTTTACTATTATTGATAGTCTCTATTTTAATTGGTTTATTTTGGTATTTATTAGCCAATTCAATTACTTTTTTTGGTAAAGTAGCTGAAAACATTAATTTTCTTGTATTTTTTGGTGAATGATTAATAATTTTATTTAAGTCTTCTCTAAAGCCTAAATCTAATATTTCATCAGCTTCATCTAGAACCATTACTGATAAATTTGATAAATTTAAATATTTTCTTCTCAAATGATCATTTATTCTTCCAGGAGTACCTATAAGAAGATGAAATTTTTTAGAAATGTTTTGCTTTTCCTTTTTTACATCCATTCCACCTATTGCAGTGAATATTTTAACATTTTCAAATTGGTATAATGATTTAGCTTCTTTAAAAACTTGAAGTGCCAATTCTCTAGTTGGAGTAATTATCAAGCCACTAGGAGAAGATTGATGTAATGAGTCTTTATTCAAGATATCTTCAGATATAGATAAACAATATGCTAGTGTCTTTCCTGATCCAGTCTCTGAAGTAACAAGAAGATCTTTACCCGAATTTTTATTCCTAACCACTAAGTTTTGGATATCAGTTAACTTTTTGAAACCCTTACTTAAAAAAGATCTTTTAAGGTTTTCATTTCGTATGTTTATTTCTTCCATAAGGATTACCTTTATATCAAAATAGATTTAAAAACGGTTTATTAAAAAATGGTAATTAGCTGTTGATAAGATATGTATGTTGAAACACATAGCTTATTGAAGCTAAATGTCAAATCATTTTAGTATATAAAAAATATTTGAATTTTTGCTCTATACATACTGACCAGCCACATAGCCTGAGGACCAAGCCCATTGAAAATTATATCCTCCCAATTGTCCTGTAACATCTATTACTTCTCCAACAAAAAATAGACCAGGGATAGAATTTGTTTCCATGGTTTTAGAAGACAATTCATTTGTGTCAACACCCCCTATTGTGACTTCCGCTGTCTTGTAACCTTCGCTGGTTGAAGGTTTTACTGACCAACTATTTATTAAAGAAGATATATAAGAAATTTTTTTATTAGAAATATCGATAAGTCTACCAGAGAATCCATAAATATCACAAATACTTAAAACCAACCTTCTTGGCAAAATCTTAGATAAAACCTTTGAAATATCTTGCTTAGAGTGTTTATTTTTTGATAATAGTAAAAATTTTTCTACATCTATATTAGAAGCTAAATTTATTTTTATTTCTTCACCTTCATACCAATAAGAAGATATTTGTAAAATAGATGGACCACTTAAACCTCTATGAGTAAATAATAGTCCTTCATTAAATTTATTTTTTTTATTAAAAACAGTTGCATTAATAGAAATTCCTTTTAAATTTTTAAAGTATTCTAAAAAGTTATCAGTAAAAATTAATGGAACTAAACCTGGCCTAGTCTCTATAATTTTTAAGCCAAATTGTCTTGCTATTTGATAACCGAATTTTGTAGCTCCTATTTTAGGGATTGACAATCCTCCTGTTGCGATTACTAAAGAATTGCAATTAAAAGTTCCGAAATTAGTAAAAATTTCAAATCTATTTTTAATATTTTGAATTGAAACATTAGTTAAAATTTTTACATTCGCTAAATTAATTTCACTAATTAACATCTCAATTATATCGTTGGAACTATTGTCACAAAAAAGCTGTCCTATTGTTTTTTCATGAAAACTAATTTTATGACTTTTAAGTAAATTAATAAAGTCATCGCATGAATATTGCTTTAGAGCAGATTTACAGAAATTTGGATTATTAGATAAAAAATTTTCAGGTGAAGTATTTAAATTAGTAAAATTGCAACGTCCTCCACCTGATATTCTAATTTTTTCACCTATTTTTTTATAATGTTCTAAAAGCAGAACCTTTTTTCCTCTTTTACCTGCTTCAATAGAGCACATCAAACCAGCAGCACCAGCACCAATAACTATAACATCATAAGTAAAAACCATGAAAAAATATATATGTTAAAATGAAAATACAGCAAGTATTAATTTTTATTCTTACTTTCTCTTCGAATAATTAATATTGTTGAAAAAATAATTATAAACGTACCTAGAAAAAAATTTGAAGATAGAGTCTCATCAAAAAATAATATGCCTACTGTTATTCCAATTGGTACAGAAAGATATCTTAATGGAGCAAGCAAACTTGCGGGAGCAAGCTTATGGCTATGGGCTAAACATATTTGTTGAAAACTTGAAGCAATACCTATAATTAATAAAATCAATAAAATATTTTCAGTTTCCGGCCACTCATCTTTATTTAAAATAGATACAAATAAAAAAACTATAGTTCCAAAAACATTATACCACAAAGCAGTGCTTGCTGGATGATCTGTTTTACCAAGTCTTCTTAAAGATATTAGCATTAAAGCTCCAAAAAATGGACACAAAATACCTAAAATTGATCCTTTATTAAACCACCCTTGCGATGTTGGGTCTAATATAAAGAAAACCCCAATAAAACCTATAAAAGCTATAATTATCCTATACCAACCTACTATTTCTTTAATTAAAACTGGAGCAAGAACCACAACAAAAAGTGGCATGGTTTGTAATAAAATTGTCATAAGGCTTAAGTCAATAAATTGAAGTGCTGCAAAAAGAGAACCAAATGAAGCAAGACCGACAACGGTTCTTATAAATAAACCAATTTTAGAATTTATTAATAATGCTTCTTTACCACGTTGAAAAAAAGCAGTCAGAAGTAAAAGAGGAACACAAAATAAATACCTAAAGAAAAGAATCAAA
>MDSV01025520.1_pt1 | contig 24880 bp, 23 predicted proteins | sample 810851 | NCBI WGS metagenome assembly MDSV01 (sample SAMN05326640, study PRJNA326480) | marine metagenome | isolation source: seawater | place: Atlantic Ocean: North East | collected 2012
AGGCTGGGTGTGGAAGTGCGGTAACGCATGTAGCTGACCAGTACTAATAGCTCAATTGGCTTGATTTATGCACTGAAAAAAATTTTTAGTTTTTTTGATTAGATATTGTTCATTTTTTGAACAAATGATATAATTTATAATATTAAATTTGTTACAAAAAAAATGTTAAAATCTCCATATAAATTAGTTTCTGAAGCTTTAGAATGTGATCCAAATTCTTTAAATGAAAAAAGTGGTCTCAATAATCATTCAAGCTGGGATAGCATGGGTCATCTTACTATTATGATGTCTTTAGAAAAGGATTATGGAATAGAAATCAATGAAAAAAGTATAAATAAGTTTCAAAACATGTCTAAAATAATTGATATGTACAATTCTTTAAAAAAAAAATAATAATTTAATGTCAATTCCCTTTTGGAGCGATGATGATTTAGATGAGCATTTAAATGTTTTGGGTGTTAGAAAAGGAGATAATATTTGTGTTCATAGTAAACTTTGGTCATTTGGAAAATGTAGAAATGGAGCCAAGAGTTTTTACGATGCTTTACAAAGAGCGGTAGGAGAGAAAGGTAGTTTAATTTTTCCTTCTTTTACATTTGATACAACATCTAAAAATATTTTCTCTGTTGATGAAACAAAGCCACAAGGTATGGGTAGTCTTTCAAATTTTGTTTGGAACTTAAAAAAAAAATTTAGAAGCCCATGCCCGATTCATAGTCATATGGGTGTAGGTCCAAAATCTATATTTTTAAAAGATATAAGTGGACTATCTTCAATTGGAAAAGAGTCTGATTTTGAACTATTTTTAAAATATGACTTTAAACTTCTAATGCTTGGCTTAGGATTTACAGAAGGAGCAAGCTATATGCATTATGTTGAGTATTGTGCTAAAGTTCCTTATCGGCAGCCATTATCTTTACCAAGAAGAGTAAAATATAATAATAAAGATGAAGTAAGAAATGTTGACATTTATTATTATGGGAGACCAGATAAAGAATATTTAAATGATGGTGAAAACCGTCCGTATTTGGAAAATTATGATGTTGTTGAGTACAAAATGTTAGAAGAAGGTAAAATAAATCAAATAAAAACTTCTTTCGGAAGAAGTAGCTATTGCACCGTTGCAAACGCACATGAATCTGCTATGAAAATGGTCAAAATTGACCCTTTTGCCATGGTTAGACCGAATGATAAAATTAAGATATAAACTTATAAAGAATTAATTTAAATTATTAAAATATAATATGACAGATAATACTAAAGTTGCGCTAATTGGACATACGTTACCAGAGCCAACTGAAATAGATTTGCCCAAAAGTCCAATGAAAGCCAAAGCTCTTTTAAGTCTTCATAACTATACAAGAGTAGTAACTAAAGAAAATAAACTTATAGATCACGTTGCTTATCTTAAAAAAAAACTAAAAATACCAAATAAAGAAACCTTTTCATTATGGGAGATGAGTTTATGTGCTGGACTCCTATTAAACTCAATGCTCAAGAGAAATGGAATCAATTCTAAATCTTTCAATTTTTTGAGTAAAGAAAATGAAGGAGAAGTTATTAAAGAAATTAAAAATTTTCAGCCAGATATTATTGCTCTTAGCACTACATTTATTTTAACTCCAAAACATTTTATTGAAGTAACAACTGATTTAAAGAAGAAATTTCCAAACTCTTTCCTAGTTTGTGGTGGGCACCATGTATTTACAAGTCTATTACAAATGAGCAATAAAGAAAAAAAAAATTATTTAGTCGATTCAAAAGCTGACTGTTTTATAAATGATTCACAAGGCGAAAACGCTTTATTAGAACTTGTTAAAAATATAAAAAAAGATATTTCTAAAATTCCAAATTTAATTTGGAAAAATAAAAATAATGAAGTTATTTTTAATCATATTCATCCAGAGGAAAATGACGTCAATTCTACACTCATAGAATTTGATCACTTAGAAAAGCCATTTATAGCACATATTCGAACTGCAAGAAGTTGTTCATTTAAATGCGCTTTTTGTTCTTATCCCACAATTGCAGGCAAACTTGCAACAATGGAACTAGAAAACGTTTTTGAAACAATAAGAAAAGCAAAAGAAGCAGGTTTAAAGGCAATTTTTTTTACCGATGATACTTTTAATGTTCCAAAAATTAGATTTGAAGCAATTATAGATGGAATGTTAGAAAGAAATTTGCAAATACCGTGGTATTCTTTTATTCGTTGCCAATATCTTGATGAAAAGTTGGTTCATAAAATGAAAGCATCTGGGTGCCAAGGTTCATATTTGGGGGTAGAATCTGGATCTGATGAAATATTAAAGAAAATGAAAAAAGGTTCAATTTCAAATTTTTATAGAAAAGGAATTAAATGGCTTAAAGATGCAGGCATAACTAGCGTTGGTTCATTTATTATGGGATTTCCAGGCGAAACATCAGATACTGTAAACATTACTAAAGAATTTATAGATAATTCAGGCTTAGATTATTATTATATACAACCTTTTTATTATCTACATCATACACCAATATTTAAACGGGCAAAAGACTACAATCTAACAGGAGAAGGTTTGTTTTGGTCGCACTCAACTATGCATTGGAAAGAAGCTGTAGAGCATGTAAATCGATTATTTATGGAAATAAAAAACTCTACATTTATTAATCCAGATTATACATTATGGGAAATTGCTTATCTTAAAGCAAAAGGTTTGAGTCTAGAAGAAATAAAAAAGTATAGAGAAGAAATAAATAGAATGACAAAGGACCAGATGATTAGTTATGGCTTAATATCTGAAGATTGGTGGAAAAAGAAAACACCTTTATCAAATATAAAAGTTAATGAAAATCATGAAAAAATAATGGTTTCTTAAGTATATAATAAATCTAAGTGAACATAATTGATAGATTTTTTAAGGTAGTTAAAAAATATCCAAACAGAATTTGTGTTGAGGATACTGAAAAAAAATTTACATATTTAGATTTATCAAATATTTCAAACAAAATAGCAAATAACATAAACAGTTTTTCAGGAGAAAATAGAATTTTAATATTATTAAAACAGGGTTTCCATGCTTATGGTGCTATGTTTGGATCATTATTATCTGGAGGATATTATTCAGCCTGCAACATAGATGCACCAATTGAAAAGAAAAAAAAAATACTAAAAATTTTTAGCCCAACTATAATAATAAGTACAAAAAAAGAATATAAAAAATTAATTAGTTCAAAAAAAAGCACAATATCCTTTATTGATATTGAAAAACTTTCAAATAATTTTTTTAATCAATCTTTTAGAAAACATAGATATGCTTATGTTTGTTTTACATCAGGCTCAACTGGTGACCCGAAAGGGGTAATTATTTCTCAAAAATCATTATCCAATTATATTGATTGGGCAATTAAAAATATGAAATTAAGCATAAATGATCGATGGTCTCAACACCCAAATATATCATTCGATTTAAGTGTGCTGGATATTTACGGTGCTTTATGTTCGGGAGGAACTCTTTATCCATTTAATTCAGCAATGGATAGAATGATGCCGGCTCAAGCAATAAAAAAATTTAATTTAACAATATGGAATTCAGTTCCAAGTGTAATTGGCATGATGATAAAAGCTGGCCAATTAAAATCGAAATTTTTGAAAAGTTTAAGACTTGCAAGTTTTTGTGGTGAGCCATTATTGAAATATCATGTAAAATATTTTTTAAAAGCATGTCCAAAAATTATAATACACAATACATATGGGCCAACAGAGTCAACAGTATCTATGACATTGATAAAAATAAATAAAGATGTTGATTTAGATAAAATCTGTGATGAAAGTGTATCAATTGGAAAATCTATAACTAATACAAATTTATATTTATTTGGTGGTCAAAATAAAAATGAAGGTGAGATAGTAATAACAGGAAAACAATTAGCAGATGGTTATTGGAAACTTCCTAAAGAAAATAAAAAATCATTTAAAAAAATTAAAGTAAATGGAAAATTTTTAAGAGCTTACTTCACCGGAGATTGGGCAAAAAAAAAGAATGGTTACTTATTTTTTAAAAAAAGATTAGACCGTCAATCTAAAATAAAAGGTTATAGAATTGAACTTGATGCTATTGATAATCAAATAAGTAAATTAACAAAATGTCAGTCATTAAGTGTTGTAGTAAAAAATAAACTTTATTGTTTTATTGAGAAAAATAAAAATAAAAATAAAATTAATTTAGAAAAGATAAACTTAAAATTAAGAAAAAAAATTGACGATTATTGTATTCCTAATAAATATATTTTTATTGATGTATTTCCAAGAAATCAAAATGATAAAATTGATTTAAATAAAATTGTACAGGAATATTTGTAAATTATTTTTTAAAAATAAACCAGTTACTATTGTCAACTATATTAGGCTTACTTTTTAATTTAGGGTCTTCATTCCAATAAAATCCATAATTTACTAATTTTAAATTTGGATACATATTCCAAATGTCTTTTGCAAAATCTCTTTTAAAAAGTAAATTTTTTTTATTTCTATATAAAATTTTTACTGGAGTTGGATTAAAATATTCATCAATATAAATATATTTTTTTGATAGATTATATATATTTTTATAAATTTTTTTTAATAGCTTTGGACTTTGGTGAATTAAAACCCCCGAGGTTATCACTAGATCAAACTTTTTACTTGATTTAAAATATATTAGAGACTCATTTAAACAATTATAGTTTTTTTTTGCAATTTCATATGCTGCTTTATTTATTTCTACACCAACTATATTTGCCCTAGGGTATATTTTTTTTAATACTTTGAGGTTAAAACCAACGTTACAGCCCAACTCTAGTATTGAATTGACTTTAATTTTATTTGAAACTAGAGTTTTGCCTATCGTAGGATATCTATTTTCAAATTTAATACTTCTTATTGTATAATCAGTTCCTATTTTTTTTGACCATGCAATTTCTTGCAGAGATTTTAATTTTTTCATATTTTTTTGCTTATATATTAACTTTTATAGTTAACAAGTTTTAATTAAATTTTTTGATATTTTCTTTCAAATACTGACTGGCCACTTTGCATGTGTTGTCTAAAATATCTGCCAAGTGCTCTTAGTTTATCATCTGTATAAATAGATTTAATCTCGTTTTTTAAAAAATCAATTTTTTTTTGATTTAATTCAATTTTATATGCAACATTACTTTTAAAATTTTTAATAGGTAAGTGATCTTCAGATAACCAACCAGGGAAATCAAAATTAAGTTCTATCTCATTAATTTTTTGTTTAGTTGAAATTTCTTCTCCCATAATTTCATCTATCATATAAAGATTATTCATCCATTTCTCTGCTGAATTTAATATTAAAATAAAATCTTTATCTAAAGATGTATTAAAATTATTTTTAATTATTCTGAATAGGTCGGTAACAATATATTTGTAAATAAAAAAACCTTTTGCCCCATATTTGCCTAATAAATTTTCTCCAATGTCACCTTTTAATAATTTTTTATAATTTTCATCTTTAGAATAAAATTCATAAGCTTCTTGCTCGCTGTCAAATAATTCATTTTCTGCCTCTTTGCAAAAATCATTATATAAATCTTTAAATTTTCCTTTGAATTCTTTTTCTTTTATTACTTCTGATGTTTTTTTAACAACATCATGCCAGCTAATATTTAGTTTTTTAGTTAATTTGTATATAGGTGAAAAAATTGATGCAGAAAGTAATTGTAAAATAAAACTAAAATTTCTACAATTTAAATAATTTTCATAACTCATTGTGTTTGTTCCTACACAAACTCTCTCAAATTCAAATATTTTTTTCCCATAGTAGTTTCCAAATTGTTTAGGTAAAACTCTGTATTTTGATTTCAGATTATATTTTTTTATTGCTGCATCTCTTCCTAGTTCTGCACCACATAGCATCATTAAAGTATAAGTGCCTGTCATAACATTATTATCCATTAAGAATTTCATACCTTCAAAGTAAGATTGTTCAGTTTCTCCTGGCAACGGTATTATCAGCTCAGTAGTTGCTGTTTTTCCTCTTCTTTGGATTTCGTGAATAATTTGAATTTGGTTTTGTGTAGTTAAGTTTTTTCTTTTAATATTTTGAAGAACATCACTATCCATTGATTGCATAGCCAATCCCATTTGAACTCTATTTTTTAATTTATCATCAATTTTAAGGAGTTTTTCTTTTTTATTTTTTGGAGTACTACAGTGAATAATTTGTGGCCAATCATATTTATCCATAATTTTTTTAATATGATCTGCAAGCTCAACATCTTTGTCAAATAATCCCCAATTTGCATCATAGATACACACTGTTTTTGTACCTTTTTCTAACTTTGCAATTTTTTCAGCTACATACCACATCTCATCTGAGAGTCTTTTTGTACTAAATGATGTAATTTTGCTTTCATCAATTCCCTGATCACAAAATGTACATAAATATGGGCAACCTCTTGAAGTCTCAAAAGATGGAACATATGATCCATCTAAATATTTGTCTAAAATCCCACTTAAATAGGGCGATGGTATTTCGTCTCTTCCTTCAGATTTAACTGAACCTTCCATTCCTAATCTCGCAACGTACTCTCCAATAAGCAGTTCTTTTTTATTAGATGAAACAGACACACATCCTTTAATTGGTTTATTTTCACTTTTTAAAGATTTTACTGAATATTTTTTTTTTATAAATTCTTCTATAATTTCAAAAAAAACAACTTCACCATCAGAATATACAAAATAATCAACAGCCGGTCTTTCTACTAAATAATTTAAACATTTTGTATAAGTTTGATCTTTATCAGAATTCTCAATTTTTCTACTTCCTGTTCCTGCGGGAAACTCGGGCCCTCCAAGAATAGTTAAAATATTTGGATTATTTTCTTTTGCAATTTCGCACATTCTATTTGAAAGAGTAGAATTCCAAACATAGTTTGATAGAGCAATTACATCTGGTTTCCATTTTTCTATAAAATCAAATATTTCATTTGTTTCAGTAACTATTTTTAATTGTAAATCAATTTTTGTAATTTTTTTTTTTAGATAAGTTGCAATATATCCTATATTAATAGGGACATAATTTGAATGTGTACCTACTGTGTCGTGTCTAGGATCGCAAAGTAATATTTTCATTGTTTATAATTTTATCTATTATTTTCTTTATTTATGCAATATTTTTTATCACAATAAGTTTCTTTTTTTTTAAAATCTCTACTAATTCATACAAATTCCATACAGGTAAATTGCATTTTTCTGCAATATCAATCAAATCATTCTTACCATCACTTAATGATATAAAATTACTTGCGTCACTAACAAAACTAATATTCTTTCTTTCTTTTGGATAAAGATTTTTCTTTTGCAAAAAAGGTTCACAAAGAGAAGTTGTTTTAGGTATACAATTTTTTTCAATAGCCATTATAAACTCTTGATATAATTTAAAACTTTGTCCCAATCCTTTTTTAGTCGCAACAGTTCCAAGTTTATCTAAAGAAGTATGATATTCTGGATAGTATCCATGTTTTGATCTTAGAACTGAACAAACAGGAAGGTCAACGCCCGGAGCACAGAATTGTCTTTCATCACTGCCTCTTTCCATCCAAGTATAAGAATTATATTTTTTCACTTTCCATTTTAAAATATGTTTTGCAACCTTGTCACTTAGCGTGTTACCAGCTCTTGAAGGTATAAATGAATATGATCTTTCATCCCCCACACATGAAAGTACAAATCCTGCAACAATATTTTTTTTTAAATTTTTAAAATTTTTACAAATATACGTTATTGACCCTATTGTTTCAGGAATAAAAATAATTCTATATGAGTATTTTTTATTTTTAATTTCACTTATCCATTGTGACAAGTATGTTAAAACAGAAATTCCAGAAATTTCATTATTTCCCATTATTGGATGGCAAATATTTGTAGATAAAAGAATTTCTTTTTTATTTTTTCCCTTAATTAAGATTTCTCCATAGGTTAAATGACCTTTAAAAAGTTTTGTATTTACTATTACTTTGTAAATTCCTTTTTTTAATTTTTTTCTTTTATTATGAGAAATGCAAAATCCCCACAATTGTTTATAATAAGAAGTTACATATGGAATGGCGAAAGGTTGCTTAGGAATAGAGTAAAGGTGTTTATTTAATTTTTCTAAATTCATTTTACCTTTAAATGGGTAGCTGTATGATACTAAATTTAATACATTGTTTTTATAGTCGCAAATTTTCTTTCCTTTAGGGTTAATTATGTACGCATCTATAACGTTCCATTCTTTAGGTACTGTCCAGTCGAAAACTTTAGTACCAGTTGGAATTTCAAATTTTTTTAAATTATTATTTATTTTTTTTATAGCAGAAAGTGTCTGCCTTACACCGTTACCAGTTAAACTTCTAGGGAAATTTTGTATACTTTTTGCAAAATTGTAAATATCGTTCATAATTAATCTTCTTTTCATAGTTTAAATAAATCCAATATTTTTACTGATTTTTGATATGATTTTATCTTCTTTACCATTTATCATTTTTTTAAAATATAATCTTCTTTTATCTGCATTTTTTGTATTACTAAAAATTTCTATTTTGTTATTCCAATCAATCATACTTTTTATACCTATTTCTTTTGCAATAATATTTTGCCAAAAATATTTTCCAGAATATGAATAATCACTTGTGAACATTGTGTATATCAAAAAATCTAAATCTATCTTATTTGGATAATTTAATTTTTCATATCTTAAATTTAAAAGATTTTCATAATTTTTTTTGTCAGTCCAGAAATTTGATATTTTAAAATTATTACTAAACATAGTTGCTTCTGAACAGATAGATTTAAATCCTAATTGAGCTCCTTCAAATAATACAGTGCCATGGTGAGAAATTAGTATTGTTTTCTTGTCAACTTTTTTTAGTAAATCATTATTAAATATAGGCTTGTCTATAAAATAAAAATTTTTATTCTTGATATATTTTTCTTTATTTTTTGAAAAAATTTTTTTATCCCAAATACTTAAAATTCCTAAAGATTTTGAATAAAAATTAGGATGACCTTTAATGATTATTTTTTTATTTAAACTACCCAATTTATCAAGTGTAAAGTTTAGCCAATCTAAAGTATTTTCAAATCCATCAAACCCATAACAGAGCTGATCATCTGTAAAAGAATGAGCATAAACAATATAATCAAAATTATTATATTTTATCTTGTCATGTTTTTTATATTTGGTTTGACTCATCCAGTCTAAATAATTTGGTTTAATAAAAAGTTTTTTTAATAATTTTTTTGTTTTTCTTTTTTGGTTTAGATTTAGAGCAGCTTTTTTTGAAACCTTAATTGAATCTTGAAAATTTTTTAGGTGATTTTTGTTATTTTTTCTAAAATCCACTCCATAAATATTTGATGGATACATATTTGTATATATAATTATTTTTTTATTTGAAAAGTAAGAATATAATATTCCATTTAAACCACCACAGTGATCAACATATAAAGCTTTAATTTTTTTTTTTGAAACATAGTATTCTGCTGATCTAATATAAATACCTGCCTTAATAAAATTTTTAATTAATGTTTTGTAAAAATCATAAATAGAAATATAGGCTTTAAAGTTTTGGAAAGTCTGCGCTAATATAAATTTACCAATTAATGTTTCCTTATATTTTATATTTGCTCTGTTTTTTGAAAATAATTTTCCACTTAAAAGTAAAAAAATTAAAAAAAATAAATATTTTAATGAAGGAAATTTGAATAATTTAAAAAATATTAATTCAGTTTTATTTAGATTTAATTTTTTTTCAATGTTATGTTTTACCGATAGTACTAAAAACTTATAAATATGATCTGGTTTTCTAGTTGTTAAAAGCATAAATTTATTTCAATTATTTATAATATAGCTTTAAGTTCACTTTTTGAACAATTTTGTTCAATTTTTGAACATTATTAATATAATATTATTTATATTGAAAGATTTAATTATATACATATAAATTAGCATTTAATTAACACTATTTGGTTAAAATTGATTAAAATTTCTAAAAAAAAAATAGCTAATAAAATATTAAAAAATATTAATTTTCAAAAAATTGATTTATCAAAAAAAAAGTTAATAAACAAAATAATTGATAAGTGTGATTTTTGGGAATCTAATTTAAAATTTTCTTATTTTGAAAATTGTAAAATAAAAAATACAATTTTTTCAGATGCAGATTTATGCAATTCGTCATTTATTAATTCTAAATTGTATAATGTAAATTTTTCACATTCAAATTTAAAAAATGTAAATTTTAAAGGATGTCAATTTAAAAATATTAATTTAAGAGAAGCAATTTTTGATGATAAAACTATATGGCCAAAGAAATTTAATCCAGAAAAATTTGGAGCTATTTATTATAGCTTTAATAGAAAATCTTCTTCAAAAAAAAAAGAAAAAGTTTCTAAGATTACTAATAAAATTGTAAAAGCACTAACTAAAGGTAAAGGTTATTATGTTATAAATAATTATTTTAGAAAAACTAAAATTAAAAAAGTTCATAAGATATTAAAGAATATTGTATTTAAAGATAAAAATATTAAACAAAATTTAAATAAATTTTCAAAAGATAAAAAATTTTGCCAAAAATGGATTATTAATCTTTTAAACATAAACCCTATTTTTAAAGATTTAATTCAACCAAAATTAGCAATGGATGTTTTTAAATCCACACTAGGAGAAAACTTTATATGTGGTTTTTTTGAAGCAAATTGCCTGTTGCCAGGAGCTAGAGGACAATTTCCACATATAGATTATCCATATAATTATAACTATGAAAATGGAGAATATATACCATTCAATACAAATGGAAATTTTTTATTCAACTGTCAGATTTTAATTCCTTTAAATGATATGACAAAAGAAAATGGATCAACTGCTTTTTTGGATGGTAGTTATAAATTTACTAAATTTCCAAAAAAAAGTGATTTAAAGAAGTTTAAATTTAAACAAATAAAAGCACCTTTAGGTTCGATGGTATTATTTAATGGTTTAACCTGGCATACTTCTATGCCGAATTATTCATACGATAAGGAAAGATTTTGTTTGTTAGGTCAATATATTCCACATTTCATTAAACCAATGATAGATATAAAAAGTACAACTAGAACCAGAGTTTATAAAAATGATAAAAGTTTATTAAAACAACTTTTAGGAGTTAATTCCACATTTCCTATTACAAAAACTAAATAAATTTTTTTTTTTAAATATTATTTTTTTGCTATTTTGTAATTTATTTCATCTGCAACTAATTTATATCCTTTAGGACTTAAATGTGAGCCACTTAATGCATAAATTTCTTTTTCCGTATAATCTTTAAATAATTTAGACATGTCAATAAATGATACATTGCTTTCATTTAATTTTTTTTCTAATAATTTTTTATTTTCATTAGCTATCTGATCAGGTCTGTAAGAATTTGAATTTGGGATATATACAAAAGTTACTTCACAATTTAATCTCTTACAGTGTTGAACTGAATTATGAATTAATTTATTTAATATTGGAGTTATTGAGTGAAACAAATATTTCTTTTTAATAAAAATTATTTTTTCTCTTATAATAGGAAATGTTAAATATACTTTTAATTTAGAAAAAAAATTAGGCTCTTTACCTCTGTCGAGGTTTTGTTGAATTAAAAAATTTTCAGCATTATTTAATATTTTTATAATTTCATCACATAAGTAGTTATTGCATATATACTTATTTTTTTTAATATTTTTATTATCGTAGATATCATTCTCATAGATAATAAAATCGTTAGAATAAATTATTATAATTATTTTTTTTGGTGAGACATATTCAGCAAAAACATTTAATAGAGAATTATACATATAAGGATCATTTCCTGGCATTGATAAGTTAAAACTAATACCATTTAGATTAGATGAAATTGTATCATTATCTTTTACACACGCCCCAGCTCCAAATGAGTCTCCTATAATAAGAATTTTATTTTTTTTTAAATTGATATTTGACCAAATATTATCATTATTTCGATACCCAAACCTGTCAGATTTATATTTAATAAGTCCATATCCTTCATTACACATATAATTTTTTCTGAAAGGCTTGCCACCTAAAGGTGGTACATCACTAATAGTGTTTTTTAGATTAGGATATTGTCTGAACATCCACGGCTGTACAATTGGAAAATATTTTTTTTGTTTTGCCTTTTTTATTAAATCTCTATCTATATTTTGTTTTCTATGAGTTTCTTTTTTTAAAGTTTCTTCACGAAGTTTTAGATCTGTAATTTTTAGATGCCTCTCCAATAAAAGAAGTAAAAAAACTATTAGCACTAAATTAATAAAAAAAGTAATAATAAAAAAATATTTTTTCTTTTGATTCATAAGAGTTATTATTAGTTTTTTTTAAATATTAATAATTTATTTGATAAATTATAAAGGATTAAAAGGCTTAAAACATCTCTAATTTAACAAAACTTTACATTTATAATTATTGTTCAAATAATGAACAATTAGCTTTACTATAGTCATTTTAAATATTATTTTATAAATATGAAAAATAATTTAGATGACTTAAATATATTGAGAAAGATTGAAAAATCTAAAAATATTACTCAAAGAACCATGGCCAAAGAATTGGGTATAAGTCTTGGAAAATTAAATTATTGTCTAAAAGCTTTAAAAAACAAAGGTTTGGTGAAAATTAATAATTTTAAAAAAAATAAAAATAGATTTAATCCAAAATCAAAAAATAATTATTTTTATATACTAACACCTGAGGGTATTTCTCAAAAAACAAAATTAACTTTAAATTTTATGAAAAGAAGTTTGAAAGAATACGATGAGCTTCAGTCAGAAATAAAGTCAAAAAAATAATCTTAAAAATGTTTAATAATAAGTCAATTCTTATAACAGGTGGTACAGGATCTTTTGGAAAAAATTTTACAAAGTTTTTACTGAAGAAATATAAATTAAAAAAAATTATTATTTATTCTAGAGATGAGATGAAGCAATATGAAATGTCCCAATCTTTATCATCAAAAAAATTTAAATGCTTAAGATACTTTATAGGGGATGTAAGGGATTTAGAAAGGCTTACTATTGCATTAAGAGGTGTAGATTATATTATTCATGCGGCTGCTCTCAAACAGGTACCTGCAGCAGAATACAATCCCATAGAATGTATTAAAACAAATATAATAGGAGCCCAAAATATAATTTTAGCTGCATTAAAAAATAATGTGAAAAAAGTTATTTCATTGTCAACTGATAAAGCAGTAAACCCTATAAATCTTTATGGTTCTTCAAAGTTGGCATCTGATAAATTAATTATTTCTGGAAATACTTACGGTGGTTCAGAAGTTAAATTTTCAGTTGTTAGATACGGAAATGTTATTGGATCTAGGGCATCAGTTGTGCCATTATTTAAAAAATTAATTGAAAACAAATCAAAGTTTTTACCAATAACAGACACATCGATGACTAGATTTTGGATAACTATTGATCAGGGAATTAATTTAGTTCACAAAGCATTTATTAATATGATTGGAGGTGAAATTTATGTGCCAAAAATCCCCTCAATTAAAATAGTTGACCTTGCTAAAGCCATGGGACCAAATATTAAACATAAAATTATTGGTATAAGACCTGGAGAAAAAGTTCATGAATTATTAACTTCTAAAGATGAGTCAGCAAATGTAATTAAATTTAAAAATTATTATGTAATAACTCCAAATATTGAATTTAAACATAAAAAAAATAAATATTTAAAAAACAAAGAAGGCGAGGTGGGAAAATTTGTTAAAGATAGTTTTGAGTATAACTCTGGAACCAATGAAAAATTTTTAAACTTAAAAGAAATAAAAAAATTAAACGATACAAACACAATTAATGATACCGTATAGTCGTCAATTAATTGATGGAAAAGATATTAAAACTGTAATAAAAACCTTAAAAAGTGATTTAGTAACTACAGGACCAAAAGTTCCAGAATTTGAAAAAAAAATTAAAAACTTTTTAGGTGTAAAATATTGTGTTGCTGTTAATTCTGCTACTAGCGCTCTTCATTTAGCTTGTATTGCTTTAAATTTAAAAAAAAATGACTGGCTATGGACTTCACCTATTAGTTTTGTGGCATCCGCTAATTGTGGATTGTATTGTGGAGCAAAAGTAGATTTTGTAGATATAGACGAAAATACTTATAATATTTCAATAGATAAACTAAAAAAAAAATTAGCATTAGCTAAATTAAAAAAAAAATTACCAAAGATAATTGTAATTGTTAATTTAGCAGGACAACCTTGTGACTTATTTGAAATTAAAAAGCTAAGCAAAACTTATAACTTTAAAATTTTAGAGGACTCTTCTCATGCTTTAGGAGCTAAATATAAAGGCGCAAAAGTTGGTAACGGAAAATTTACTGATGTATCTGTTTTTAGTTTTCATCCAGTAAAAATAATAACAACTTTAGAAGGTGGAGCTGCAACAACAAATAATAAAAAAATATATCAAAAAATAGAAATGTTACGCTCCCATGGTATAACCAGAGACAAAAAATTATTAAAAAAATATAATAATAATAGTTGGTACTATGAACAACAATTATTAGGATATAATTATAGAATGAATGATATAGAGGCAGCACTAGGAATTAGCCAATTAAGCAAAATAAATAAATTTTTTAAGAAAAGAACATATGTTAAAAAATTTTACGATTATCATTTAAAAAATCTTCCTTTAATCCTTCCTCATTTTGAAAAAAATAAAACTTCTAGCCTACATCTATATATAGTTAGACTAAAAGAAAATTTTTCAAGATCAATCCGCGATAAGATTATTAATAAATTAAGAAACAAAGGAATAGGTGTTAATATCCATTATATACCAATACATTTTCAACCATATTTTAAAAAAATGGGTTTTAAAAAGGGAATGTTTCCAATGAGTGAAAAATATTTTGATAGCGCTATTAGTCTTCCCATTCATCCAGGTATTACAAGAAATCATTTAATCAAAATAGTAAAAACAATCAAATCTATATTGACTAATGAATAATATTTGCATCATACCCGCAAGATCTGGAAGTAAACGTATAAAAAATAAAAATATCAAAAATTTTTTTGGAAAACCAATTATTTATTGGACAATAAAGGCTGCAATAAAGAGCAAATGTTTTTCTAAGGTAATTGTATCTACTGATAGTAATAAAATTTTAAATCTTTCAAAAAAGTATGGCGCAGCAGAAAACGAATTGAGACCAAAAAAACTATCCAAAGATAAAAGTTCTATGGATGATGCAATTAAATATGAGATTTTCAAAGAGAATAAAAAAAAAAAAGTTGATAATGTTTGTTGTATGGTTGCAACCTCACCTTTGATTGATCCAAATGATATAAAAAATTCTTTTAGAATTTTAAAAAAAAAAAAAGGGGATTATGTATTTTCAGTAACAACATATGATGCTCCAATTCAAAGATATTTTTTTTTGGATAAAAAAGGTTTTTTAATAAAAAGAAAAATGAGAAATCTTGATAAAGGATCACAAGAATTAAAAAAAGCATATCATGATGCTGGGCAATTCTATTGGGCCAGTTTTAAAAAATTTTCATCAAAAATTCATATATATAATGGAAAATCTTTAGCTTATTTTATACCTTCTTTTAGAAGCATTGACATTAATGAAGTAGAAGACTGGAAAAAAGCTGAGGCAATGTTTAAAATTTTTAAAAAATTAAAATAAATTAAATTTTAATAATATTCTTTATTTCGTTCAAGGTTTTAAGTTTAGATTTTCCTAAATAATCAATTTTTTTTCTGAGAATAGAAATAGATTTTTTGTATTTATTTGGGTTTGATAACAATTCTTTTATGTATAAATCAATACCATTTATATTTTTTGCTATATAGCCTATTTTTTTTCTATCTTTATAATGGTTTAAATTTTTATAATTTTTTTTAAATAAATGCTCTTTAGGAGAATAGAAAATTACAGGACAGTTAGTTAAAAAACTGTATGTAAAAGCTGTACCAGATAAATCAGTAATCATAAAAAGAGATCGAGCATAAGTTTTAGAGTAATCTTCGGAAAAATCTAATAATACTTTTTTATCTTTTGAATATTTTGATAGGATTTTATTAATATTTAAATTTTGATTATTATTATTATTTAACAATAATCTGTTTGCAGGGTGAGGTCTAAAAATAATATTAAACTTACTGTTTTTTTTTATAACTTCTATTATTTTTTCTATATAATTAATTATTGTGTGATCTGGATAAGCAATAAAGTTTGCAGTAGCAATAATTATTGAGTCCTTTTTTTTTGGAATAATTTTATTAAAATAATCAAACCTTGGATATCCAGTTGATTTAATTTGTATTTTTTTATTATAATTTTTTAAATAAATATTAGAGAAAGATTCAACCAAATTTTTTGAAGATAAAAATATATAATCATATTTTTTTAACCTATTAATTGTTTCTTTCTCTCTCTTTTTTCCTGTTAATGGTGTATCGTATAATGAATGGTGTATATAAATTTTTTTTGATAATTTTGGAAAATTGTCACATATATAATTACTAATAAATAAATCTACATTTAATAAATATTTTAAAAATCCTTCATTTATAAAAAAAAATTTCTTTTTATTTATCATATTTAATTTATGGCCATAAATTATAAAACACTTGTTTTTTAGGCTATCCAACATATCTGTTATATAATTTAAATCTTTAAGCGTTAAATCTTTTCTTGGAAAATAAAATAAAATTACTTTTTTTGAATTAAAGATTATTAAGAAATTAATTATTATGATTGAAAATATAGATTTAATAAAATTACTAAGTTTTAAGATAAAAATTAATTGCATTAAATATGAAATACATACTCTTTATTTTTTTTTCTTTCAAAATTAGGGGGGAAGTTTTTTCTTTTATCTTTAAAATGTTTTTTTCTAAAATCACCTTCTTTTTTTTTATTGTAAGTAAGAAATAACATTCTCCTTCTTTTATTTGAAAAATTATTTGAAGATCTGTGAGGAGTATAATCATTGAATAAAATCATGTCTCCTGGCTTTGTATTTATTGGTGTCCAAGAAATTTTTTTTTCAATTTTTTCTGGCATTTCCTTCCATCCTTTTCCAATTAAACCTACTTTATCCTTATTTTTTGCAAATTCTAATCTTCCATTTTTTTTTGACGAGAAATCAATAGATATCACTAATGTTAAAAATGAATTTATACCATACATTCCTTGCCAAATTGTTGCATCTTGATGAGCTTTAAAACCTTTGCCTCCTGGATTTTTAAAGTTAATTTTATCTTTAAATAAAACAACATCAAAATTAGAAATTTTTTTTATTTGATCTAAAAATTTTTTTTTGAAATAAATTTTTTGAATTTTTTGTGATAGTCAAAAAAATTTTCAATTCTTGTTAATATAGTTTTTTTTTTATCTTTAAGAGAAGTATCATAATATTTCATCCATTTACCCTTTACCTCTTTAAAATTCTCTATTTCATCCATCCAACTAACTAGATTTTGTATATCCTTTTTACTAAAAAAATTTTTACAAACTAAATAACCATTTTTTTTATAATTATTAATTTGAATTTTATTAATTTTATATTTCATATTTTTATTTTATTATTTTTTCATCAGTACTTGATTTTGACTAAATAAGTAATTTAAGTTTGTTTTACAAGTGCGCTTTCTGTGGAATTTTTTCCATACTTATATTCGAATCTTTTTGGATCTTTTGTTTTTAAAAGTAAGTTGGCTTTTTTATTTGCCTCATTCACAAACTTCTCAAATTCATCTGGTCCTTTAAAACCATCTACTTTTACTAGTGAAGACCTAAAGAGCATGTCATCAAGATTTCTTCCTTCCCACCATAAATTTTTTTTTATTACATCTCTATAAATAGGAGTTCCTGGTAATGGGCTAAGTATTGCAAATGAAAAACTATCTGCACCACTATTCATTGCAAAATCAACTGTTTTTTGAATTTCTTCATATGTTTCTCCGGGGTATCCTATTATCCAAAAAGTATGAACTAACATTCCAGCTTTTTTTGCATTTTCTATTGAAGGGTATATAGTTTCAAGAGGGAGCCTTTTATCAATTATTTCATCTAAAACTCTTTGAACTCCACTTTCGCAGGCAAGAGTTATTTGATAGCAGCCAGAATTTGCCATAACTTTATACATTTCCTCTTGTTTATTAAAATGATAGTTAACTTTAGTACCATTTGGAGTGCACCAAGGTAATCCTATTTTTTCAAGCTCACTACATAATGAAAATAGATTTTTTTTATTTACAGTTATTGTATCATCATCAAATTGTATTTCCCCAATTTTAAAATCTTTTACATCATTTCCTATTTCTTCCATTATGTGGTCTGTTGATCTCCATCTTGTATTATTTCCCCACATTTGAGGAGTTGAGCAAAATGTACATTTTTCTGGACAACCCCTAGAACACATTACACTTAATACTCTTTTTGATCTTGATTTTGCTGAATGAAATGCTCCAATTTTAAAATATGCTTCCATGTCGACCAAATGTCTAGATGGTCTTGGTAATAAATTTAAATTATGAACTCTAGTAGAGGGATTTATTAAATATTTTTTTGTCTTAATTTTTTTAACTAGTCCAGGAACTTTTGAGATATCTTCTTTATTGATTAATTTATTTGTTAATTCAAGAAATGAAAACTCACCTTCACCGGTCATTGCAAAATCAAAATGATCATTTTCTAAATCTTGAATTATATCAGGTAAGCCAGAATTTTTATTTAATTGAGAAATTTTATAATCAGTAACTGCGCTAGATATGTGATTTCCTCCCAAGATTACGGTTGTTGTTTTTTTAACTTTTTTTATTATTTTTGCTATGTTGTGTGCAGATTCCAGAAGATTAGAAAATAATACAGAGATCGCAGCAATATCTGGAGAAAAATCTTCAATTACTTTAGCTATATTTGAATCAGATTGACCTATCATGACGATGTTATTTTTTTTATCTATTACTTTTCTATTTTCCCAACCATCTAAAGCTGAATCATATATTTTTACATTATGATTATTTTTTTCTAAAATTGCAGCTATAAGCATTAAGCCCAAAGATGGCTGTATTCTATTTACTCCATCTGCAACCCCTTTAAGGTTGGGTGTTATAAGCAATACTTTTGCTTTTTTTTTCATTTTTATACTTATTTATTAAACTTTTTTTTTATCTTTTCAATTAGTTCTCTTGATATCTTTTTTAAAGATTTATCAAAGTTATTTTCAATAATAACATCTGGTTTACTAGGGAATTCTGGTTTTATATGAATCCCAAGTATATTTTTTTTATTTTTGTATGTTTTTTTTTTATTTAATTTTAGTATTTTTTCAATATCTGATTTTATATAAATTTGAAAAAAATTTTTTATATTTTTTTTGTATATATTTCTTGCAGAGTTATTTAAACAAACAGCACTATAAATAATATTTAACTTTTGCTCAGTTAGGTATTTTAATATTTCACTAAATTTGTACGAATTATTTATTCTATCTTTTTTAGAATATCCTTTTTTATCTAAAAATTTTCTTAAAATGTCACCACTTAAAATAATAGTTGTGCCAAACTTTTTTGACAAATCATTTTGAATAAGTTTTGAAATAGATGTTTTTCCAGAACCAGAAAAACCTTCTATCCAAAATACTTTTCCTATTTTTTTTTTCATTACTTTTTATATTTTAGAATTTTTTTTCTCAATATTGTTGAACTAATTTCTTTAGTTCTTTTAAATATTTTAATTTTACATGATTGTATTTTGTTTTTGTTATCGTTACCATGTATTAAAAAATCAATTTTGTGTTTTTTTATAAAATTGTCAGTTATATGAAAATTTGAAGGTATTACTTTTTTTATATACTTTATTGAAGATAAAACTTCCTTTCTATATTTAAATTTTAATTCTGGTTTATAACCTTTATATTTTTTAATTTCTTTATCTTTAGTTAAAGCAACATAAACGTTGCCATAATTAAAAGCTTTTTTTAATAGTCTTATATGGCCATGATGAATTAGTGTTGCTGACATATCTACAAGAATTTTTTTATTTTTCATAATTTTAAATTATTCAATATTTTTCCTTTTGCATTTTTTCCCAGGTGAACTTCTCCAATATGACAAACCACACTTCCCCCAATATCATTTCGAGGTTGATAAAGAATTACATTTTTATTTGTTGCTTTAATTTTTTTAGTGGTATGAGTGCATAAGTTTGGTTGATACAATAAGGGCTGAGTTAAATATTGATGCATTTTTTTTAAAAAGATATTTTTATTTATTTTAACACTCTCAGAAAAATCTGAATGTTTTTTCAAAACGTCATGGAGAGAATAAATTATATGATAGGGCCCTGTCATTTTTTTATCAATGTGTGAATTAATATTCATATAAAAAGAGTTTATTTCATTTTGTGGTTGAGTACTAAAAGCTACAAAACATGCACCAGTCAAACCAAATAAACCCTTACAAGAACTAAAACCCATAACATCACTTAAGTCATGATTTTTTTCTAATCCTATTGAACCCGTTGCATCCAGTATTAACTTTGCTTTACATCTTTTTTTTAGTTTGTGTAAGTATTCTATAGGGATTTTTAGGCCACAACTTGTTTCTGTGGAACAAGCAAAAATCCAATCAAATTTTTCAGAAAAATTATCTACATCTTTATAATTAATTTTTTTTATTTTTTTTATTTTTTTAAAATTTTTTTTAGCACAAGAAGTTAAATAATTTATTCTGTCAGAATAATAACCAGTTTCAATAATTAAAACTTTACCATACAAAAAATTACTTGCCATTATCTCAAGAGCTAAACTTGCAGAACCTTGCATTCTTGCTATATGACTTTGTCCACTTAGTTTTAATATTTTTTTTAAAACAAATTCTTCTTTTTTCAAATACTCATTATCACCTCTACCAAAGCACGGATTTAATTGAGTTAAATTTTCTTTTAAAAGGCTGGCAGGCCCTGCTGTAAAAATTATTTTTTTTTTATTTTTTTTTTCTATTTCTTTATCTAAATATTTCATTTCAGTAATTTAAATGTTTAATAAATAAATCTTTTCTTTTTTTAATATTTTTATCAGGTCTTCCTAAATTATTTCTATAACCTTTTTCACAGTTAATTTGTAAAAAGGAATTATTTTTATTTTTTAATGCTTTTTTAATAGTTGATCTTATTTTTTTTTTATTTTTTATCAAAATATTACTTTTATATCCACATGCTTTTGATATTTTTGTAAAGTCAATAAATTCTCCCAAAGTAGGTTGTCCTCCCACTGAGTCATGTGACTTATTATTTATTAAAATATGAATTATGTTTTTTAATTTTGAACTTATTCCCAAAGATCCCATATGCATTAATAATGATCCGTCTCCATCAATACAAATTATTTTTTTATTTTTTTTATTCATTGCTACCCCAGCAGCAATTTGGCTTACATGCCCCATTCCACCAACAGTTAGAAAATCTTTAAATGTTTTTTGATTTTTTTTTTCTCTAATTTCAAATAATTCTCTCGAGGCCATTCCAGTAGTTGATAAAATGATCTGTTTGTTGCTTGAAAGAGATACAATCTCGTTAATAATTTCTTCTCTGTACAAAGCATTTTGTTTTATTTTTTTTATTTTTTTTTGGTTATATTTCGCAAATGTGTTTTTTCTTACTACAATTGCCACTGGTGTTTGTTTTTTTATCGATAATTTTTTTAAATTATTCAATATCAACTTAATATTTTTTGTTCTTTTATTAATAATTTTTATTGGAATATCTAATAATTTTAATTGTTTAATTGTTATTTGTCCTTGCTTTTTATGCTGTGGTTCATCCTCAACTTGTTTATTTTCACTTAATAGCTCTCCCCTCCAACCAACTAACAATATTACTGGAATTCCATAGACATACGGATGTGCCAGAGATGTAACAGGATTAATAATATTACCTAAACCTGAATTTTGCATATACACAATTCCAGGACTTTTTGTTGCTAAATAATGTCCAATAGCTAGAGCTAAGGCAGATCCCTCATTTGTAGAAATAATGTGATTTTTTTTAAGATTATCACTAATACAATTAGTTAAATTTTTTAAAAGAGAGTCAGGAACTCCAGTGACAAAATTTATTTTGTTATTTTTTATTGCTTTTACAAAATTATATGGGTTTATCACTAATCTGTACCAGGTATTAATTTCAAAATTTCTTTAATGCTAATCAGATTTTTATCAGACTCTTTTGTCCTGCCATACCTTAATATATCGTTGGCTGTTTTTTGCATTGCTGGATAAGCGGATCTAAATAAATGGTTCGCATAAATTACAATATTAAATTTTTTTGCAATTAAAGCATTTTCTTTAACACTGTTATAGGTTGATGGAACACAGACAAGCGGAATTGAAGTAAATTTTTTTCTAAACTTTGTTGCAAATTCAAAAATTTCTTTAGTATTTTTCATTTTACTATGTATCATTATTCCATCTGTTCCAGCTTCAATATATTTTTTGGCCCTCTTTAAGGCATCTTCCATACCCTTTTGAAGAATTAAACTTTCTATTCTTGCAATCACCATAAATTCATTATTTATTTTTGTTGAATTTATAACTTTTATTTTGTCACAGAATTTATTTATTGACTCTTGTTTTTGATTGGAAGTTTTTTCATTTAAAGAGTTTTTTTTTAATCCAGTTTTATCTTCCATTATCACTGCTGATATACCTAATCTTTCAATAGATCTTATGTTAAGCTTTAGATGTTCTATTTTTCCACCGGTATCAATGTCCATTATTAATGGTTTTGTCGTTACATCAAAAATATTGTTTATATTGCTTAATCTTTCAGAGACATCTAATGCCTCTATATCAGGTTTACCCATGCTCGTTGCATCAGTTAAAGAACTAGACCAAAAACCATCATAATCTTTAAAAATATTATTTTTTACATAATTTGCATTTTCTGCAATTATAGCTGAAATTGGATTATGAGCTTCTATGAATCTTAAAAGTTTCTTTGAGTTTAATAGTCTTTTTAAACTTTTTAGTCTGATTTCAGAAGTATTAAATAATTTTTTTTGTTTCATAGCCAAGGCTGTTGAGGATACATCCTTAGTATAGGGAATCTCGATAAGTTTACCTCCAAACTTTTTTAATGTACTTAAAGCTTTATTTCTCAAGTGTAATTGTGGTCCCGAAAGCCAATCATCTCCATGTACCATATAATTAGGTTTAACTTTTTTTAAGTTTATTGAGTAGTCCCATTGATCTTGAGGTATGACTTTAAATACACCTTTTAAATTAATAACAATCTTTTTTCTTTGTTCATAACTTAGTAATGGTAGTCCTTTATAATTGATTAAAGCTTTATCAGTTAGTAAACCAATTATAACATTTCCATAATTACGAGCTTTTTCTATTAGATTAATATGGCCATGATGAATACTATCTGCGGAAAGACCAATATAAACTGTTTTTTTCTTCATAATAATAACACAATATTAAATTGTAACTTGAAATTTAAATTAAATTGTTCAATAATTGAACATATAATATAAATTAATATTTGTATAGTTTAATCATAATACGGTTTACATATTTTTAAATGAATAGGAATAAAATAGCTTGCATATTACAAGCACGGATTTCAAGTACAAGATTACCTGGTAAGATTTTATTAAATGGTTTTAATAAGTCATTATTATTGCATACCGTAGAAAGGCTTAAAAAAAGTAAAAAATTAGACAAAATTATTATAGCAACAACTACTTTAAAAATTGACGATATAATTGTTGATATTTGTAAAAAAAATAAATTAAATGTTTTTAGAGGTCATCCGACAAATCTTCTCAGCAGATATTATAATTGTGCAATAAAATTTAAATTAAAAAACATTGTAAGAATAACATCTGACTGTCCATTAATGGATTATAGAATAATAGATTTAATGATAAAAAAATATAATGAAAAAAAAATTGACTATCTAAGTAATATTCATCCTCCAACCTTACCTGATGGTTTTGATATTGAAATTTTTACATTTGAAGCATTAAAAAAAACTTATTTATCGGCAAATCAAGACTTCCAAAAAGAGCATGTAACTCCATTTATTTGGGATAATCCTAAAAAATTTTTAATTAAAAATTTTGTTTATAAAAAAATTAAAAATTTATACAATAAATATCGATTAACTCTAGATTATAAGGAAGATTACTATGTGATATCAAAAATATATAATGCTTTATATTTTAAAAATAAATTTTTTTCTTTAGAGGATATTTTAAAATATATAAATAAAAACCCAAGTATTATGATTAATAAAAAATTTATCAAGGTTAATTGGTATAAAGATCATTTAAAGAAATTAAAAACAATAAAAAAAAAAGATACAAAAAATATAAAAAATTAAATGTATAAAAAATATAAAAAAAATACTAAAAAACTCCAAAATTATGCTCGTAAAATAATTCCTGGAATATCTCAATTATTTGGAAAAAGACCAGAACTTTATTTGCCAGGAGGTAAGTGGCCAACTTACTATTCTAAAGCAAAAGGTATTAATGTATGGAGTATCGATAACAAAAAATATCTAGACTTTACTATGGTTGGAGTCGGAACATCAGTTCTTGGTTATTCAGATCCGGATATAAATTCTGTTGCAATAAATTCAGTAAAATCTTCTCCTATGAATACTTTAAATCCCCCAGAAGATGTTGAGCTCGCAGAGTTATTATTAAAAATTCATCCATGGGCAGAAAATGTTCGTTATTGTAGGACAGGGGGCGAGAGTATGTCAATCGCAATAAGATTAGCAAGAGCTTACAACAAAAGAGATAAGATGTTATTTTGTGGGTATCA
>MDSV01111432.1_pt1 | contig 24877 bp, 16 predicted proteins | sample 810851 | NCBI WGS metagenome assembly MDSV01 (sample SAMN05326640, study PRJNA326480) | marine metagenome | isolation source: seawater | place: Atlantic Ocean: North East | collected 2012
TATTCAAATCTTTTCTAATATTTTTAATAAGATTTATTAATTTATTAGAATAAGTCTTCCAATTCTTTCTATTTCCCTCACCTTGATGCCAAATTACCCCTTTTATATTCCCAATGATTTGAGCTTTTTTAGTTCTAGATATAGTTTTTTTATATAGGATACTATCATTGTGCCATTGTTCAATTTTTGTTCCACCTCTTGCATTTACAACTAAACCAACTTTTTTAAAATAAGATGTTAATTTTTTTCCAAATGACCATGATGGACTCATTTGTTGGATTCTAATTGATTTTCTAATATTTGAATATTTATTCATAGGGTTTTTTGCAATTTCCCATTTATTTTTTGCATTGAATAAAAGCAATTGAGTTGTTGTTATTGAGTCTGAAATAGCTAAAACACCTCTTCCTGCCATATTGGATTGTCCAATACAAAGAAAAAAATCAATTTTATTAGATTCAATTTTTTGAGCATTGGAATTTTGTATTTCTAAAAAAATTACAAAAAAAAGTAGAAATTTTTTCTTAAGAAACTGTCTCATAGAAATTCCTAAATAATTTGTTTTTTATTTTGCATTAAAATATATAATTAAATGGATCAAAACCCCAAGATTTTGGCAAAATAAAATTAAATTTCATTTTGAGGTTTCCCAATTGTAGCTAAAATCCCCCCATCTACATATAGTATATGACCATTAACAAAATCACTTGCTTTTGAACTTAAAAATATAGCTGCACCTTGTAAATCTTCAGGATTACCCCATTTTGCTGAAGGAGTTCTATTTATAATAAAATCATTAAAAGGGTGGCCATTTTCTCTAATAGGTTTTGTTTGATCAGTCGCAAAATAACCTGGACCTATACCATTAACTTGTATATTATATTTTGCCCACTCAGTAGCCATATTCTTAGTTAAAATTTTTAATCCCCCTTTAGCAGATGAGTAAGCACTTACTGAATTTCTTCCAAATTCACTTAATAAAGAACAAATATTTATAATTTTTCCTGATTTTCTTAAAATCATTTTTTTTACAACATGTTTTGAAACAATAAAAGGTGCTACTAAATCAATTTTAATGACTTCTTCAAAATCTTTAACTAACATATCCTTGATTAAAGTTCTTTTAATAATTCCAGCATTATTTACAAGAATATCTATAGGTCCAACATTTTTTTCTATATCATCTATATTTTTTATAACAGATTTTTCATCAGAAACATCAAATAAATATCCGTATGCATCTAATCCTTTTGAAATATAATATTTTACTGCTCTTTCTAGTTTTTCTTTTGAACTATTTCCATTAACTATAATTTTTGCTCCAGCATTTCCAATTCCCATAGCCATCGCCATACCTAATCCATGAGTAGATCCAGTTATTAGTGCAATTTTACCTTTTAGATTAAAAAGTTCTGTAGACATAGATGTTATTTAAGATCAATAATTTTACAATGATCCATATCTCCATAATCTAAATTTTCACCAGCCATTCCCCATATAAAAGTATAATTACAGGTTCCTGAACCAGAATGAATTGACCATGGAGGAGAAATAATTGCTTGATCATTTTGAAGCCAAATATGTCTAGTTTCATTTGGTTTTCCCATAAAATGACACACTGCATTATTTTCTGGAATTTCAAAATAGAAATAGACTTCCATTCTTCTATCATGATAGTGAGCAGGCATAGTATTCCAGATACTACCTGGTTTAAGCTCAGTAATTCCCATTTGAAGTTGACAGGTTTTGATAATACTATTGACTATTAATTTTCTAATAGTTCTAACATTTGCTGTTTCAAAACTTCCCATTTCAACAATCTCTGCTTCTTCACGTGAAATCTTTTTAGTTGGATATGATTTATGAGCTAAAGTAGAATTTAAATAAAACTTGGCAGGATTTTTATTATCATGCGAGTTAAAATAAACATTTTCAACTCCTCTCCCTACATATAAAGCTTCTTTATAATCTAAAATATACTTTTTTCCATCAACTAAAACTGATCCTTTTTGTCCAACATTAATTATACCTAATTCTCTTCTTTCTAAAAAAAAATTTGATTTAATGGGATCCACTATATCTAAAAAAATATCATTGGAATTTGGAGAAACACCACCTGTCATATAACGGTCATAATGAGAGTATACCCATTTAATAATATTATTATCAAAAATATCTGAAATTAAGAACTCGTTTCTTAATTCATTAGTATCCATACCCTTTACTTCTCTTGGGGAAGCAGCGTATCTAACTTTAATATTTTTATTCATTAATTGTTATTTAATTATATATCTAATTTATATAAATTTTATAAAAAAATTTGATTTAATATACTTTTTATAACATTTATGTTTGCCTACACGCATATAATTTAAAATCTTGTTTAAGTTAGAATAGAAAAAAAGAGAAAAATTAAGTTTATTAAAATTAAATAATAAAGTTTATTAGACTAAAAGATAATATCCCCCAAAATGTTCCTGTAGCCATACTAAGAATTGCTAGTACAATTGCATGTGGCATTAATTTTTTATTGTAAGCAGAAGCAAGTGCAGGACATGTTGAAATTCCACCAATATTTGCCATTAATGCAATTGGAGTCCAAGTAAAAGAAGTTTTTAATAAAAACCCAGAAAGTGTAATTAAAATCATGTTAATTAGCATCCAAAAAACAATAAATATTACAAATTCAAAAGGCAATTCAAAGCTATCAAAAGTTAATTTTAATCCAATAATTGACATTATCAAAATTATTCCTATCGAACCAATTTTTAAATTGATTTTATTAGACCAGCGTTTAAAGAAATTGCCAAAAAATAATCCTATTACTGATAAAGCTAAAACATTAAACAAAAAATCCATATCTAAGTAGATAAAAGTTAGGGGAATAGAAAAAGAAAAAAATAGAGTAAAAGTTAAATTTTTTGAAACTAAATTATTTTCACCTAAAGTAATTAAATCAAGTTTGTCTAAATTAAACTTTTTATCAATATAATCAGTTTGTTTAATTGATTGAAAAAGAAAAATCATAACTATATTCTGAATAATTGTATCTATTACTAATATCGAAAGAAATAACTCTTCGTTAATTAATACAAACTCTTTTAAAATTAGCATACTTGAACTTCCACCAATCCAACTCCCAATAACAGGAATAAGTCCTTTCCATAATGAATTTTCAATTATAAGAGATTGATAATCAAATGGATTATAAACAATTAATAAAATGAGAACAACAGGGATAATTGTTATAATAAAAGAAGAAATTAAAAATAAAATTAAAGGTTTAAATCCAACAATTTTCAGGTCACTTAAAGACATAGATGACATTATAGTAAAAATTGTAACAGGATAAAGATATTTTGTATTCCAGGAGAAAATTGGTGAGTCATCAAAATTAAATCCAAATAAATAAACAATAATGGCAGGAAAAATAAATGCTAATAAAATAGGTGGAATCCATTTTGAAAAATTTAATAAAAGGGGGGTTTTACTTTTTTCTATGTAACGGATTAAAAAAAAAGTAATTATAATTATTATAATAGCAATCCAATTACTCTCCATTTAAATTTTATTTTTTTCTTATTTTTTTAAAATAAGATTATCAATATAATCATTAATCAACTGAATACCCTCTTTATGAACCATTGTTCTTCCAATTTCGGGCATCATTATACCTGGGTCATGACTTAACATTCTGTATGCAATTATAGAATTTTCTGAATCACCAGGAACTATATCATATTTTAAATCGCCTGAACCTTTTCCTGCGGCAATAGGAGGTTTATAAATACCTCTCTCATAATCAGTTTTTGCATAATAAGAAAGATTTAAGCCAGAATTTTTTGCTGGACCTTTTGGATTATGACAATGAGCACAATTAATGTCCATATAAGCAATAGCTCTTTCTTTAACAGAGAAAGAATCGGAACTCCAATCAGCCATTTTAGGAATTTTTACTTTATTAGGTAAATTTTCTATAATATTAATGCTATGTAAATATTCTAATTGATTTTGCATTTTGTTATTATAAATATTTAACCTGTTTAATTGACGTGCAGTAACTCCAATTGGAATTATCTTTTGATCAGACAAGTGACAGCTTTTACATTGATTAATGTTAGGAATAATATAATTTGTTGATTTAGTAGTACCATCATAATGCTTCCAACTAATATTAGTTTCTCCACCTAAAACCTGTAAATTAGCATCAGTTTGATCTTTATTCCAAATGTATGGGAGGCCAATCCATTCTGAAGAATTTTTAATCAGTAGACGCGTTTCTAAAATTCTTCTTTCACCTTTTGAATCATTGAAATCTTTTGGATAAAAAAAGTTTTTTATTATAATACTACCATCAGGAAAATCAAATGTATTTTCAGATTGATAAATTATATTCAAATTTTCTGGAACATATATAAAACGTTCTTTAAAAGCGTAATCAGAAAATAGAGCTGAATTTAGTTTATAAGAATATACATTATCATTGGGTTTTAAATCAGAAATGGGACCTTTAAAAAATTTATATTCAGATAATTTTAAAAGTGCAATGTCGGAAGATTTTTGTGATGAAAAATTAATTGATGAAGAAACTTTTTTTGCGGTGGGAGGAATATTTTTAGAAGATTTTTGATTACAACTGCTAAAAAGTAAAAAAATTAATATGATTTTAAATCTATTCATTTATTTCACAATTATAATTGCTAATATCATTGGAAAAGTTTTTAAAATCATTAGAGGCATCCATTACAGCAAATTCAATAGTTTGGTTTTCATTAATACATATCTTGTAATTAGATTTTACTTCCTCATTCATTTCTAAATAATTGTTGGGATAAATTCCATCAAAAACAATATCAGGAATTGAAAAACTATTTTTTAATGCCCATAATTTTCCATATTCAGATCTTAAATCTGGGAACATATTATTATTAAAAATATTATCATGTATATAAACTTTACCTGAAAAAGGATCATAAGAATCATCCTCTTTATATCTTGACAAGATACGTCTTACGCCCCCTGGAAGCTCTTTCGCATCATTACCAGATCTTCTTTTATTTGAAGCAAAAAGCTCATAACTTACTATTGATGTATTAGCAGTTTTATGATTTTCTATTATATTATTATTTATTTCTACATTTTTAGTAGCCAAAATAATTAATCCCGATCCACTAGGAACTGTACTAACAATTGAACCTTTAACTCCAAAATTTTTAAGATTATTATTAAATATGTGATTTTCAAATGCTTTAACATCACTACCTACTTTTGTTAATCCTGGTAAATTAAATATCAATAGTCCTCCAGTATTTTCATAGGCTTCATTTCCATAAATTTCGACATTTGTACTATTTTCACTTTCTATTCCAGCAACATTATAATATGCTTTGTTATTTCTTATTATTACATTATCAGATTGTCCAACATAAATACCAGCATCTGAAGCTCCAATTGCTTCTGATTCCTCTATTAAAACATTATTACATAAAACTGGATATATAGCATATGCTCCGTTTTCTGTTGAAACTTCACCAGTCCAAACCGATCTAATTTGTTTAAAAATAATTCCATCAGTATCAGTAACTTTTATATTATCCCCATTTGAATCCTCTACTGTCATATTTTCAATTGTAATATTTTCACAATTTGCTATTCTTAAACCTTCAGCCCCTTGAGTTTGACCTTTAAATGACAATACTGTTTTTTCCATACCATTGCCTCTAATTGTTACATTCTTTTTACCATCTAAAATTAGGGACTTAGAAAACAAATAATGTCCGTCTGGAATTTGGATTACAGAACTATCTTTTACATTAATAAATGCTTCAAGAATTGCATCTTGCATGTCTAAATAATCTCTTTCCACGTTAAAAGAAGGATTATTTGAACAACTAGTTAAAAGGAAAAAATAAAAATTTAAAGCAATTATTTTAACAAAAAAATTTCTCATTTTAAATTAATTTATTGTCATTTTATAAATTTAAGAATATAATAAAGATAATTGAAAAGAGTATCTTAAAACTATCTTTTTAAAAAAATATATTAGATTTTTTGAATTTTTTTTATAAAATTAAAATAAACTTTTTCTGGTTTATTTAATTTTAATTCTCTAATAATATACAAAACATATGTTTCTAAATTTTTTATTAATGTAAGATCAATACCCCATAAAGAATCATTTTTTAAAATTAAATTAGTAATTATATTATCTGATTTATTTATAAAAATCTGATTAAAAAGCAATAAATTCTTTTGATTATCATTTATTTCATCTTTATGATTTCCATAATAATAGATCAAACAACCTAATGAAAAAATAAGATTTGGAGGAAGAAAAGATTTAATGTGTAAAAAAGATTTAATACTTGGAATAACTCTTATTTTAAACTTTGAAATAGAATTTAATAATATGGAATTATAATAATGGTCTATATATGGATTCTTAAACCTTTCAATTACACTTAAAGAGAAAGCTTTTATCTCATTATAATCATCTTCATCAATACTAACCAGTATTTCATCATATAAAAGTTTTTCAATAAAATGTGTAATAAAAGAATCTTTAAATGATTCTGACACCAAGTTAATATTATTTAATAGACAAACTGGAGCTAAACATGTATGAAGTCCATTTAAAATTCTAATTTTTCTATTTCTAAATTTAGAAATATCTGAAACAAATTTAACGTCAAGATCATTTACAAGATTTAAAGGAAATTCATTAGAAAAATCCTTTTTAGCTTGTATTATCCATTTAAAATAAGGCTCACAAACTACAATATGATTGTCATTAAATTTAGTGATAGAATTATAATATTTTAAATTTTTTTGTGGAAATCCAGGAACTATTCTATCAACTAAAGAATTATAAAAATTATTTTTCTTTATCCAAATTTTAAATTTATTATCCAATCCCCATAATTCACAATATTTTAATATTAAATCTTTAAGAACAAAAGCATTATCTTTAATTAATTCACAAGGTATAATAGTTAATTTTTTTTCTAAACAACCATTAAATTTTATATATCTTTTATACAAAAGTAGAGTCATTTTTGCTGGAAATGAATTAGGCGGCTCCATATTAAATTTATCAGTTGGATCAAACACTAAGCCTAATTCTGTTGTGTTAGAAAAAATAAATTTTAAATCTTCTTTCTCTGCTAGTTTAATATAATTTTTAAAATCTAAGTAAGGATTGACGATTTCTTTAATACAGTCTATAATTTTAACTTTTCTTATTTTTTTATTCTTAAAAATTCCCTCCAAAAAAACATGAAACTTATAATTTTGAGCAATAAAATTATATTTAGAAATACTATTAGTAGGTTTAACAATAGTTATTTTGGCATTAAAATTAAATTGTTCATTAAGTACTTGAATAGCATAATCTACAAATCCTCTTATAAAATTTCCTGCTCCAAACTGAATAATTGAAATTGATTTAGTAATATTTGAAGGATGTTTTAAAGGTTGGTTTTTAACCATTTAAATATTGTATAGGTTCATCTAAAAGATTTATTTTTAATTGAATTCATCTCAAAAATCAAATCTTTAACTATTTCAGGATATTTATTAGCTAAATTATTAGTTTCAGAAATATCATCTTCCATATTAAAAAGACTATAAATATTTTCTTCTTTTTCTGCTTCAATATAAACTGGCTTAGAAAAACCTCCTGATCCTAAATTTTCTATTAATTTCCATTTACCTTTTCTTAAGGAAAAGAAACCTTTAGAAGAATGATGAATAATTGGATTAACTTCTGATTTATGATTAACGTTAATCAAAGCTTCATAAAAGCTATAACTATCAATACCAATATTATTATGGTCTTCTCCAAGCATTTCTCCCAAAGTGCCCATAAGACTTGCTAATGAATTAACATCTGAATTTATACTTTTTTCTTTTACAACACCAGGGTATTTAACCATAAAAGGAATTCTATGTCCACCATCATAAATATCTCCTTTCATACCCTTTAAATCTAGTGCAGCCTTATGATTAAACTTTAAAATCGATTCTGGCCACCAATAGGGACCATTGTCACTTGTAAATATTACCATAGTATTCTTTTCTAAGTTTAATGATTTTAGATGATCCAATAAGTTTCCTACATAAAAATCAATCATTTTTACAAAATCTCCATATTCTCCTGCTTCAGAAGAATCCTTGAAACTACTGTCAGGAAGCCATGGTGTGTGGGGACCTGGAAGCGGCAAGTATAAAAAGAAAGGTTTATCCTCTTTTTGGGTTTTTTCAATATATTTTTTTGATTTATCAAAAAATATTGGTAAAACTTGGTTAATATCAAAATACTCTGCCATAGGTCCAGGTCTCCAAAAAGCCCCTGAAGCATCTATGTTTGGTTTATTTCCATCAGTATATTTATTTACAGGATTTAAAAATTTATTATTTTCAAGATATAAATAAGGGGGAATGTCTAATGATGATGGAAGAATAAAACTATAATCAAATCCGTTTTGAGGAGGGCCAAAAGTAGGATTTTTACTAAAATCAATTAAATCTTCATTTATATCCCTAATTAAACCAGAATCTCTGATATCAGAATTTATTTCAGAAATATCATTTTTAGTAACCCAACCTAATCCTAAATGCCACTTTCCTATAACGCTAGTTGTATATCCATATTTCTTGAGCATAGATGCAACAGTATTTTTATCTTCATTAATTAATGGTTCTCCATAACTCCACAATACCCCATATTTAAGCCTAGTTCTCCATGCATATTCCCCAGTTAAAATACTATATCTGGTTGGAGTACACACTGAGGAGGTAGAATGCATATCATAGAAAACCATCCCTTCGTCTCCAATAGAATCAATATTAGGTGTAAAAATTTTTGAATTCTTATTATAAATTGACAAATCTCCATATCCCAAGTCATCTGCCAAAATGTAAATTATATTTGGTTTATCTAATTTTTGATTATTCTTACAGGAATAATTTAAAATTAATAAAGTAATAATTAATATGTATTTCATTTTTATTTTTTAATATTTAGTTGCTAATACTTCAACCAATTATCATCTAAAAATTTATTTACTAAAGGATATTCATTATCATTTTTAATCCTTTCAGGCAATAAATTTCTAAATCTAATTTTAATAGAATCGTATGATTTATTATTAGCTAAATTTTTCCAAGAATTAGGATCATTTATTAAATAATACAACTCCTCTGAACTATCTCGATATTTAATGTATTTATAATTATCTGATGAAATACTGTGGTTTCCCCATCCAAATGTTGTTAATGAATAACTCTTATTAAAATTACTTTTATTTTTAATTAATGGAACTAAACTTTTTCCTTCATTTTTTTTATAATCAGGCAAATCTGCCAAATCAATCAAAGTCGGATATATATCTATAAGCTCAACTATGTTTTTAATTTCAATTGACTTATTGAAATTTGGAGGTTTAATTATTAATGGAACTTTTATTGCTTCATCCCAAAGAGATTGTTTGGCAAAAATTCCTTTTTCTCCAATTCTATATCCGTGATCTGAAAATAAAACTATAATAGTATTTTCTTTATATGCACTATTATTTAAAGCATCTATAACTTCCCCGACATAATGATCAACAAAAGAAGTTGATGCTAAGTAAGATTGAATAATTTTTTTCCATTGTTTATTTTTAATTGCCCATTCTGTTGTGGGCATCATAGAATATCCATAAATAAAATTAAAAGCAAAATCAGGTAAATCATCTAAGTCTTCTTTTAAATAAGGTGGAAGTATAATATCATCTATAGGATGTAAATCAAACCATTTTTGAGGAACATACCATGGAACATGAGGTCTCAAAAATCCAACAGCCATAAAAAAAGGATCTTTATGAGTTTCTTGTAGTTTATTTTTAATCCAATTAGCTGATTTAAAATCTGGCATTAAAGAATCAGAAACAGGAAATGCTCCCCAATCAGTACTTGTACCATTTTTATTCCAGTTAAAATAAGCACCATTTATAGGTTTTGGTCCAAAACCTTTTACTCTTCCACCAGACTTATCAAAAGCCCCTTCAGGCATGTGGCCATGTGAAATTTTTCCAACTCCAAAAGTTTTATAACCATATTGTTTAAAAAACTCAGGCATTAAAAAAATATCATTCTTAGTAGAAAAATCTCTTAATTGATTATCATTAATTTGGCCATATATACCAGATGATGTTGGTCTTAATCCAGTAAGAATTGAAGCTCTAGATGGACCACAAAGAGGAGATTGTGAATAAGCATTTTTAAAAACTACTGCATTGGAACCTAACTTATCAATATTAGGAGTATAAGAATTTGGATGACCATCGTAAATTCCTACCCAATCATTTAAATCATCAATACTAATCATTAATATATTAGGATGATCAGACTTAATACCATCCGTACAGGCAACTAAAAACAATAAACAAAAAACATATATTTTATTCAGCATAAACAAATATATTTTAAAAAATTATTTTTCATTTTTTGATGTTTTTATCAATTTTTTTATGCTGTATGGAATATTATCTAATGAATATTTTTTTAGAGGCTTATTATTGACAATTTCAATTAATCTTGTCATACCTAAAGTTTCATTGCTTTGTAATTCATCTGATTCATCCAGTGATGAAATGAATTCTAAATTAGAAACATCATTTTTAATAATTAATTTAGATTCAAAATTTGTATCAAGATTTATTGATATTTTCCAATCACCAATTTTATACTCATCTTTAATATCATTTTCAATTGGCAAATAAAAATTTTTATCAGAAACTTGAATAATTGATAAAAATCTCATTTTTTTAGTTTTTTCAATATTTTTTGACTTAAAATGCCAGTGGTTCTTAAAATTATCAATATTGCCATTAGCATCTACAGTTTTAAGGATATTTACTGGATCAACTGAAAATTTGTCTGTTACGTTAAATGATATCTCTTGTGAACCATATAAATTAAGTTTTCCATTTAAATCATTGTTCAATGTAGTTAGACTGTTTTTATCTTTACCAATCTTCATTCCATCATAATTATGAATAAGCCATGTCCAATGTGAAGGATTATCAGCTTCTAAATCATCATATATAACAATAATATTAGGTTTTAATAAAATATAATGTCTTTTAAATTTAGAAACTCCCAAATCAATTTTTTTTGATTCATGAGATTCATATGCATGAGATCCGTCTCCTAAGACATAAGAGAGCTGATTGCCTCTAATAAATCTAGGAAGGAAACCATAAGAACCGGAATCATAAGGTTGACCTTCTCCATTAATTAAAATCCCATTGTGACCCTGGGTATGGTTATACCATCCTACTGAATGAGGAGCACCTTGCCATGGCCTATAACCTGTATTGTAAAATATTCTTTTTCCCTTGTAAGCAATGTTAAAAGTATTATGCTCGGCATGAGTATGTGCTAGTTGCGCTCCAAATGGTGAACTTTTTATTGACAACATTAAATTTTGAGAAATATTATTTATATCTGAATTCAAATAAGCAACGCCAACTTGAGGAAAAATTTCTGCATCAGGCAATTTAAAATCAGAGTCCAAATCAGATATCTTCATTTTATATCCATACCTTAATCTAAACCATCCGTATTCCTCTTCTTCAAATATTTTTTTTGGAATAGTAGGTCGTCTATAATTTAGATCAATAATTGGTCCATCAAGAGTTTTATAATGACCTTGAATTCTTTTTTTATATAGCTTAGCATATGGATCATTTAAAATTCTGGAAATAGCATCAGAAAAACCTAAATACTCATTATTTGGAGTTGGATACTTATAGCCATCATTACAAAATCCATCTTGAGATGATCCTGGAGGAAATGAATAACTTAACCATTTCATAAAATTTTTATAAAAGGGAACTTCAAAAAAATCAAAATTTGAATAGGCATTTAATTTTAAAGGAATATCTAACATTGTCATTACGTTCATCCTTACGTATCCAGTTCCATTAAACCAAGCTCCGTCTTGCTCACCCATCTTAGGATGCTGAGTAATCCATAAATTATAAATATAATCAAGCCATTTTTCAGCATCAGGCACATCTTTTATTAAAGCTATAGAAGTTTTAAATAATCTATGAATGATATGTTGCCACACATGCATAGAGGAATTTCTATCCTCTAAATAATTTTTCCAATTTGTGTAAAAATTATTTGCTCTAGTTTTTGTGTGATTTAAAATTATTTTTTTTTCTTTTTCATCTAAAATTTCATAAAACACATCATAACCCATAGCAAGTGAACTCATAATCAAAGCGTCTCCAAAATCATTTCTTCGCGTGATTCCATTTGGATCCCAAGAAGAAGCTTCCATCATCCATTTTTTTGCTTCAATATAATATTTAATGTCTTTTGTTAATACATAAGCTCTGATAAGCGCCTCTAATGAATAGCCCATTTCAAATCCTAGTTGTTGACTTGCATTTTTCTCTATTTTATTTGTTTCTTTTTCACTTCTTCCTTTTTTATTAGTTATAGCATCGCTCTCTTTTGGAATTCTTTTACCTATTATTTGATCTGCTTTTTTTAAAATAATTTTTGATTCGTTCCTGTTTTTTGAATTAATAATGAATTCATCCCAATTAGACTTTTCAATCCAAACTCTAGGATGTTCATTTGAAATATTATTAATTATTAAATCTAATTTTGGGGAGACAAAATCAATAGTTTTTTCATTAACGAAAAAAAATTGTGTTTTACTCCATTTTGAACCAGTGGTTCTATATTTCCAAAACCATTTTCCGTTTTCTAGTTTTTTATGTGGATTGTAAAATGAATAGGGAATATTATTCTTTTCAATAAGGTTTTTCTTGAATTCAGAATCTTTGGATATTTTAATATCATAAATACTTTTTTTACCAGATTTAGGCCATTGAAAACTTGGACTATTATATAATACGATTTCTCCATTTACAGGAGAGGACCATTGTCTATATTTTGGATATACCATGTCAGGTAATTCAAATTTAGATTCATAATTTATTTTATTTTCTTTACAAGAATTAACCAGCAAGCTTATCACTACAATAAATAAAATTTTTCTAATCAAAATAAATTTTTTATAAATCTTTAATTGATATTAAGTCCCAAACTTTAAAATTTTTATATCTAAAATGAGTCCACTGCATTTGACGAAAAGCTAGTTTACCTGAACCTAAAATAGGACCTAATTCTTTTCCATTATCAATCCAATCAATTAATTTGTTTCCATCGATATTCATAATAATTCTGCCATTGGATTTTACAAGTTGAACTTTATGAATATTCTTTGATTTAGCAGGAATTCCTTTTTGACCAAACTGTACTGTTTTAAATCCTTTGTTTTTTCTTAAATGCGTAAATGGTCTGTCAGGTTTCTTAGGATTATTTGCATAATAAGAAATATGATAATTATTTAAATCGCTTTTGGTGTATTGATTAAAAACTCCATTTCTTTTTTTAAGTGAATTATCTAATATATCTTCTCCATTTGTTCCATTGGCTGCAAAAAACACAATACATAATCCAGCATCTAAATTTAAATTTTGAATCTCCCATTCAGCAATGAAACTGGTGGGAAATTTTTCAGGACACCATAAAACGTGGTGTGAAGATTCATTGGGAGAAAACATTTCCATCCAACCATTTTTAAAAACAGTTTTAGCACTTCCCTCCATAGACCAATTATGAATACTTTCTTTGCTGTTTAAATCATTTTTATAAATTAATTTACCCTTTTGTATTTTGGATATATTTTTTTTTTCCTTATTTAAAAAATTAATGTATTCAGATGCTGCTAATAAAAAAGCTCCTGTTCCAAATTCTTGCCATGAATTTTTATCATAAGGTTTTGGATCTTTTCCAACAGGCTGAATAAAGCCTAATCTACCTTCACTATTAACATGAGATTTTAACATTTTCCATGCAGATATCATAGGGTTCATAAATAAATCCTTATCCAAAATTCCATTATTTATTCCCCAAGCAAATCCATAACAAAAAAAACTGCTACCGCTATTTTCTGGAATATCAATCTTTTCAGTTTCTATTAATTTATCTTCATTTTTATTTAAATAAGCAAAAATACCAGGATCAAGTAAATTTGAACGCCAAAGGCCATCACTTGATCTCTCTTGAATATCTAAAAGTTTTTTAGACATACCCTTGAATTGTCTGATAAAATCAGGTCTTTTGGGGTGACCTTCAGGGATAATTTCAAGCATGTGTACAAGTCCAGCATAAACCCATCCGTTTCCTCTGCTCCAAAAGATTTTTTTCTCAGAACTAGTTTTTAAATTAAAATATCTATCATCTCGATAGATAAGATTTTCTTTAGAATCCCATAGATAATCAGTTGTAATAAACCAATGTTTAATTGCATAATCTAAATATTTCTTTTCACCAGTTATTTTATACATTTTAGCAAAAGTTGGTGGAGCCATAAAAAGGGCATCACACCAAGTCCACCACTCTTTATTATATGGATTATTTAAATATCTAACATCAGGTTCAGGTGAAGTCCTGTAAATATGAGCATCTAAAACCCATTTTAAATTTTTAATAATTTCAGGTTTTTTTTCTTTATCAAATAAATCTAGATATAATTGGCCAATAGCAATTTTATCAGCATGATACATGTCATAAGGAGTTTCCCAATTATGAGTCTTTCCAACATCATACAAATGATTATAATATTTTTTATTTCCAGTTGTTTTATATGCCCGCATTAATCCAATATAATACGCTGAAAAGTGCCAATTTGTTAAAGTATATTTCTTAATATGATCAGTTTGTTTATTTTGCCACGAAGAAACTTTTTCGATAAGATTTTTCACTTCAGTTATCTCTTCATTTTGTGAGAAAACATATTGGGCAAAAATTAATGATAAAATAACAATTAAATTTTTTTTCATTTTTTCAGTTATTATTGATTATATATTTTTTCTATTTTACTATTTTGAAATTTCCAAAACCAATTTTCAGAGGGATAATGAGCTTCTGAAAAAATTTGTTCAGCTTTTTTTATAATATCTGGAAATTTTGATGATAAATTAGTTTCTTCACTAGGATCATTAATTAAATTATAAAGCTCTATTGGCTGATCTGTTCCAAAATGAATATTATTTTTAATTGCTTTCCAGTTTTTAAATCGAGTGGCTTTCCATCCATTTTTTTCATAAAACTCCCAATACAAATATCTCTGATCAAAATTTTGATTTTCCCCTAATAATGTGGGAGCTATACTTAACCCATCAATTTTATTAGTATAATTTACATTAATTAATTCTAAAATTGTTGGAAAAAAATCAGGAAAATAAGTTACTATATCTGATTTGGAATTTTTTTTAATCATTGAAGGGTTTCTAACTATTAAAGGAACACGGATTCCTCCCTCATAAGGATCTCTTTTTTTTCCTTTTAAAATTCCATTACTCTTAAATATTTTCCATTCATCATTAATTTGAGCAGCGCCATTATCTGATGTGAAAAAAACATAGGTATTTTTATCAATATCTAAATCCTTTAATTTTTCCATTATTTTTCCAACGCTATTATCCATTGTACTAACCATTGAAGCATAAATCTTTTGTTTATTAATCCATTTTTTTTCTTTATAAATATCTAATATCTGAGGAATCTCATAACCTGAATGGGGAATACAAAGAGGTAGGTATAAGAAAAAAGGTGAATTCCTGTTTTTTTCTATAAAACTTAATGTTTTTTTTAAAAATAAATTATGAGAATAATCTTTCCCTTTCCCATCATTATTTTCAAGAAACAATTTTTTCGAGTTTTCCCATAAATAATCTGGATAGTAACTATGCGCCCTTCTTTGATTTAAAAAACCAAAAAAATAGTCAAATCCTTTTTTATTTGGCTCTCCACTTGTATTTGGTTCACCAAGTCCCCATTTTCCAATCATGCCTGTTTTGTATCCATTATCTTTCAATATTTCTACAAAAGTTACATCCTCTTTTTTTAATGGTACCCTTCCCTCTTTTCCTCCTAAACCAGTTACTCCTCCGAATCCAAAATTACCTCTAACTCTTGTGTGCCCAGTATGTAAACCAGTCATTAAAACACTTCTTGCAGGAGCACAAACGGAAGAGCCAGAATATGCCTGAGTAAATGACATTCCTTGTAAAGACAAGTTATCAATATTAGGTGTAATAATATTTTTCTGACCATATGAACCAAGCTCTGCGCTTCCAAGATCATCTGCCATTATAAATATAATATTAGGCAATTCATTTTTTGAGTTATGGCATGATATTATTACTAAAAAAATAAAAAGCTGAAAAAAAATGTTTTTCATAAATTATAATTTTCTGAAAATTTGTATATATCATTAATTAATTTAACTGATGGTTTAGATTTATTGATATCAATAAAAGGAGAAGTTTTAGTTTTAACTGAATTAATCATATCCAAAATAACTGCTTTATGTAATTCAGTTCCAATTGCGATCGGATCACTAGAACCAGATTTATGTTCATTAATATCAAATTTAAATTGATCTTTTTGACCAATCAATTCAAGCTTTACAATCTTTCCTCCTTCAAATACAAAATTTCCTTTAGTTCCATAAATTTCGATTTTTTCTGGAAACCCTGGATAAAATAAAGTTCCAACGGAAATTGTACCCAATGCATTATTTTTAAACCTAATTGAAGCTACCCCTATATCTTCACCTTCAATATTATGTACTAAAGTATCAGTAAATCCTAATACATTTTTAACTTCACCCATTAAATCAATTACTAGGTCAATAGTATGGATTGCTTGATTAATAAATGCTGCACCACCATCCAATTCTTTTGTCCCTCTCCATGAATTTATATAGTACTCTGGTTTTCTATACCAATTTACCTGAGCATTAACTAAAAGTAACTTTCCTATTTTTCCAGTTTCTACTATCTGTTTTAATTTTACATATTCAGGATTGAATCTATTTTGAAATACACAACCTAGTAATATTTTATTTTTATTTACAATTCTTTCAATTTTTTCAATTTTTTTTAAATTGATTTCAAGAGGTTTTTCACATAAAATATTTTTTTTTGCATTTGCGACTTTTTCAATTGTTTTTCCATGTTTTCCACTTTCATTACATATACAGACAATTGTAATTTTAGAATTTTCTAGAAAGTCATCTATATTTTCATAAATCTTTGTTTTAAAAATTTCAAAAATTTCTTTTTTTCTTTCTTTAGAATTTGTCAAAACACCATGTAGAATTGCACCTTCAATTTGATTTATACAATCAGAATGAATTTTTGCAATATTTCCCGTGCCAATAATTCCAAAGCCAATAGAATCCATAGTTAATTAAATTAATCTGAAATACTTTTTGATAAAGACATTAGATCAGAAGCCCATTCATAATTTGGTTTGTTTCCCAGTTTTAGTTTTAAAACACCACCTTTAATTAGATCTTTGTGATAAAACCAAGATTGATTTAATTTTTTATCATTTAAATATGCATTTTGAATATAAATATTATTAGAAGAATTATTTTCGGAAATAATTTTAAAAGATTTCCCATCATAATAATCTTTATTTAAGTGTATTGTAATTTCATCAAATATTGGAGACGATATGTCATAGGTTGGATTAATATCTGTTCCTCCATTCATTTGAAATAAACCCATTTTCATAATAACTGCGAGTGAACCCATAAGGCCTTGATCTTCATCTCCACTGTAACCTTTTTGAGGGGAAATATCACTATAGACTTTTTCAATAACTGCTCTTGACCATTTTTGAGTTAACCAAGGTTTTCCAAAATAATTAAAAATAAAAGCTGTTTGCATCGATGGTTGATTTCCATAATTTATAAAAACTTTTCTTCTTTCACTAGTAACAAATTTGTCAGTTCTCAAATTGTGAGAAACAAAATTATGTTGTTCTGCAATTAAAAAGGATTGATTTAATCTTTTAGCAGCAATTTCAGGACCACCCATTAATTCTGCAAGTCCATTAAGATCATGAGGAACAAACCAAGTTGCGGAAGCAGGTGTAGCTTCAACAAATCCTCCCTTATTTTCATAAAATAAAGGATCATATGGTTCAGTCCATGAGCCATCAATATTTCTTCCTCTCATCCACCCAAATTTTGAATCATAAATATTCTTATAGTTTTTAGATCTTTTAATAAACATATTATGGTCTTCTTTTTTGTTTAAGAGCTTTGCCATTTGAGCTAATGTCCAATCTTGATAAGCATATTCAAGGGTCATGCCTGGTCCACTTTGATGATAACCATAATTTTTTTCAGAAAGAGGAAAAGGAACAAAACCTTTATTAATATAATAATTTAGCCCTCCTCCTATTTTAGTATAATGTTCATAACCAGATTTACTCATAATTCCACCTGGTAAATGATTTTTTACCATACCTTGGTAAGCTAAATTGACATCAAAACCTTTTATTCCTTTCATGTAAGCACTAACTATAAAAGGAGTGGAAGAAGCACCAGTCATAACATAAGTATAATTGCCACCTGATGGCCCTCTTGGAATCAAACCACCATCTTTATACATTAAAAGCATCGAGTTAATAAACTCTTCGGAAATTTCTGGATATACAAGGTGCCATAAAGTATTAAGCGTCCATTGAGCTCCCCAAAATGAATCTGAATTATAATGATTAAATTTTGGTCTATTATATTTATCTAATGGTATTTGTCTAATTATCTGTTTCTCTCCTGTCATATCACTATATTTTCCATTAAAATCACTTATAACTCTTCTACCCTGAAGTGCATGCCATAAATCAGTATAAAATCTTACTTTTTGATTTTTTGTACCTCCCTTTACTTCAATTCTTTTTAACATTGAATTCCACTCTTCTTTTGATTCAAAAACAATTCTATCAAAATCCCAATGGTTCAATTCCTCCTTTAAGTTAAGTTCTGCCTGATTTATACTTACATATGAAATTCCAACTTTCATTAAAACTTGTTTATTATTTTCAGTATCAAAAACAGCATAAACTCCCCCATTTTTTCCATTGTATTTTTGAGACTTTCCTAAAAGAACTCCATTTTCCCAAGTATTTAATTCCATCATAGGTTTATCAAATTCTATAGAAAAAAAAATGGTAGTTGGTTTAGGTCTTCTTCTAGTTTCTTCTAAAATGGTGTAACCATTTAATTTATAATCAGTCTTTTTTTGAATATAGCCTCTTTTTGTTCCACTTGGACCTAAATTAGCACCAAGGTCTATTAGAATTGAACTTGAATTATTATCAGGAAAATTATACCTGTGAAAACCTACCCTTTTAGTAGATGTAAGTTCAGTTTTTATGTTGTAGTCTTCCAAATATATTGAATGATAACCAGGTGAAACCTTCTCATTTTGATGGCTATATTTTGAACCATAATGATTTGGACCTAAGTGTGCCTTAACTTTTCCATTGAAGGGTAAGACTGGAATACCTGATAGTTGCCAAGCATGAACATGACTAAAAAAACTAATTTTTTCTTGATTATATCTATACCCTGAACCCCAAGCACCATTAGCTAACATATCAGGACTTAAATTTACCATTCCAAAGGGCCTTGTTGCGGAAGAGAAAAAGAACCATCTTGAATTAGCTGAATCAACTAAGGGATTAACAAGATCAACTGGTCTTTCTTGAGAAAAAATAAAATTAAATGATAATATTAAAAAAAATAATTTTTTCATAAAATTAGATTGAATGATAGGATTTACAGTCATTTTTTAATTTTTCTGAATTTACTTTTAATCCAAATCCGGGTTTTAAATTTAGAACTACCTTACCCTCATTATTTAATGAAGTTGACTTTTCAATTATACAATTTAAAAAAAGTAGAATCTTCTTGAGGTTTTTCCATGGCTTCTACAAAAAAAGCTTTGTTTCCAACTGCAAATTGTTGCCAAAAAGTACAGGCAGCACCAATTAAGCTACCATCTCCAATCATAAGCTTTCTTTCAGAATCAATAATCATTTTAGCTAGTTGATTTGACTCAATAAATGAACCTTGAACATGAGGGTGTATATTAAAAATTTTTCCCATTTCTTTACTGTAAAATTTCAAACTTTCTTTTGCTGGTCTTAATATTTTGTCTGGAACTAGTGAGATATTAATAACATTCTTGTTTAAATATTCCCAATCTTCTTTTGTGTGTAAACCAGGATCTTCAATAGAATTCATTCCTGCACGACTTAAAGTATTTAATATAGATACTAATTGATCTAAATTGTTAATGGTTTTATATCCACTATTAGCATCTCCATTAATAAAGCTATCAGGCCCTAAAAAGTCTCTAAGTGCAATTAAATTTTTTAAGTCAATATCTAGATCTCCAAATAATTTAAGCTTTACATATCGATGCATATTTTGCTCTTTTGCAATCTTTGCTTTCTCCAAGACCATACTAGTATCTCTTTCTAAAATGCAAAAGAGAGCAGGAACAGGATCTCTACCTTTTAAATCCCACAACTCGATTGTTGGTTTTTTATTTATTTTTCCTAAAAGATCATATAATGCTATTAAAACACCTTCACTAATCCTAGCTGTTATTTGACCATTAAAAAAACTTTTTCTAATTTCATTTATTGCATTTTGAATACCTAAACCTTTAATAAAAGAGAAATTGTCAATCCATTTATAAATATCAAAGTCTGGTTGATTATTAGTTACTTTTGTTTCACCCCATCCTGAAAAATTTTCACTTTTTATTTCAATCATAATATGTTGTCTATTATTCCATGAACTATGACTAAAATGTCTTTTACTATTAACATTGATTAAATAAATAGAAATACTATCTATCCTGTTTAGTACAGACAATCCACAAGAAAAAATGGTTGACCCAGATAATATCAACGGAAGAGAAAACGTACTTGATTTAATAAAATTTCTTCGAGAATTCATATAATTTATTTTTGACCATTTTTAGGGGTATATCTCATATATTTTGCCTTACTAACTGATCTATAATTTTCAATTTGAGTAATACCTTTAGGAGATATTTTTGAATTTTTAATTCTATCATCTAAGTGTTTGACAAGCTCTTCTTTAACCTTTTTATAATCTGGATTATTTGCAAGATTTATATTTTCATTTTTATCTTTATTGTGATCATATAGCTCATAACCATGTTCTCCGTTTTCTCCCCACTTAGTAATTCTATATCTATCTGTTTTAGCAGAATAACCCTCATATCCTGCTTTTCTATAATTTGTTAATGCACTTTTTCTTACACTTATTTTTGGATTTTTAAATATTGGGACCAAACTTTTTCCTGAAATAAAACCTGGAATATCTAATCCAGACATATCAAGTAAAGTAGGATATATATCAATTAACTCAACTGGTGATTTTGGTATTCTAACTCCTTTTTTTATTCCTGGTCCTGAAAAAATTAGAGGAACCCGGGTAGCACTATTAAATAATGTTTGCTTCATATAATGTCCATGCTCACCCATATGAAATCCATGATCAGATGTAAAAACAACAATTGTATTTTTATCTAATCCTGTTTTTTTTAATTTATCTAAGATTCTTCCAATTTGAGCATCAATAAAAGAATTCGTTGCGTAATATGCTTGAATAACTGTTTTCGCAATTTCTTTATCTAAATTGATTTGTTCTTTTTTAGCTCTCAGGGATCTTGCTGCTGGATATGGAATTGTTTTTAAAAAGTCATCATCCAGTGGAGGAACAATAATATCATCTCTGGAATAAATTTGAAAATATTTTTTTGGAGCTACAAAAGGTACATGAGGGCGAAAAAGACCTACAGCTAGAAAGAAATTTTGCCCGTTATTAGAATAATAGTCTAAATGTTCAATTGCTTCAGAGGCGACAATTCCATCTGTCTGTTCTTCATCAGTACCCTCAGAAGCAAGCCAACTTAAATCTCCTCCACCCCAATCATCTACTATCCCATTTATTTTATGTTCCTCTTTTTTATCTCTTCCATGAGGATTTATAACATAATCCCAAGAATCAGGATCATCAAAGCTAGAGGTTCCTATATGTCCGGGATTACTGTAGTGATATATTTTACCTATTCTAACGGAGTTATAACCTTCTTGTCGAAATTTTTCAGCAAGAGTTGTAACATCAGGAAGAGCTTGTCTAACAAAAATATTATTTCCCTTAATATTGGTTTGATCAGTATACAAACTTGTCATAAATGAAGCTCTAGATGGTCCACATAATGGAAATTGATTATGGGCATTTTCAAAAAGAATTCCATTTTTAGCCAATTTATCAATGTTTGGACTTTTAACCAATGGGTGATTATATGAACCTAAATCACAATTTAAATCATCAGTTACAATAAATAATATATTTGGTTTTTTAACAACATTATCATTTGAATTTTGAGCCGTATTACATGAAATCAATACTGCACAAAAAATAAAATTTAAAATATGTTTATTCATTATTTAATATTTAGTTCGTTTAGTTTCAGCTTTAGCTTTATTGAGAAATGAAATCAATTTAGTTTCTAAGTCTTGAACAATTTTAGGGTAAACTGATGATAAATCATTTTCTTCCTCTTTATCTTTAGAAAGATCAAAAAGTTCCAAACTTTTATCTGTCCAGTTCTTTACTAGCTTATAATTTTTCTCTCTGATAGCTGATTCAGGTTTTCTATTAGCTGCATGATGAAAAATTAAAAAGGGATCATTTCTTTTAATAATTTTTTCATTTTTTGAATGAATCAAATCTCTAAAACTTCCTCCATCAATAATTTTAGGAAGATTCTTTATTTCAAATCCTGCTAAATCAGCCAAGCTTGGAAGAATGTCTAAGCCAGTAACAGGAATATCTGTGTAAGAGTTCATCTCTACACCAGGACCAATAACAACAAATGGAACTCTAATCCCTCCTTCATACATTGAACCTTTTCCGTCCCTTAATGGGAAATTTCTTGGTTTAATTTGCTTTGGACCTAAAGGAATCGAATTTCTTCCTCCATTATCTGATAAAAAAATAATATATGTGTTTTTTAAAATATTTAATTCAATAATTTTATTTAATAAATCACCTATTCCATTGTCTAAATCCTGTGTCATTGCAGCAAATTCTGGGATAAAATGTTTTTCTCCCTTTTCATTTTCTTTAAAATTTTCTAGAGACTTTTTAGAATGATTAATTGCCAGATGGACAGCATAATGAGAAATTTGTATGAAAAAGGGATTTTTATTGCTGTGTTCTTCTATAAAATCAATTGCTTTATTTGTAAGAGAATAAATTAATTTTGGATCATCTATTGATTCAGGCCAATCTTTTCCCAAAACATATGGCTTAGTTAATCCATTTATTTCAAAGTTTTGCTTTCCTCCTCCAGTATTATTACCTGTTAGCCCATCACTGTAATCATAGCCCATTTCTTCAGGTGTATAATCATCATACCTAGCATCCCACTTTCCAAAATGAGCAGTGATATAGTTTGGGTTTGCCATTTTTAATACTTTTGGAATTGTTAATCTTTTTCTAAATTTTTTAGTCCAATTGTCTCTGTCCTTTTGATATTCGTGTTTTGCTGGGTTAAGTCCTGTTAAAATACTTTTTCTAGTTGGAGAACAAAAAGGGGCTGGGGCATATCCATTAGTCATTCTCATTCCCATATTTGCCAATCTTTTCATGTTAGGAGTAACATAATAATCACTTTTTGATCTAGAATCATTTGGATCAACTAAAAAAGAGGTCCCTACCCAACTTTGATCGTCTGTTAATATTACTATAAAATTTGGTGATTTTTGGGAAATTTGTGTAAAAACAGTTTGATAAAAAAAGAATCCAATAAAATAAACTATAATATTTTTTCTATTATATTCTAAAATGTTTTGCATTATTAAATTTTGTTAGATTTCTGAAATATTAATATTCTTAAACCAAATTTCCATGTCTCTAGATTTGTGAATTTGTAAGCCTATAGGACCAGGTAAATTTGAATATTCGTGGTTATAGTCTAAAATTTGAACTCCGTTTAGGTTTATAATATAATTATTTTCAACAACTTTTATTCCCATCTTATTCCATCCATCCAATTTTAAATTTTTTGAAACTTCATTCGCTTCAACAGGATAACCTTTTTTAGGTATGTATGGCGATCCTGTCATATCTCTTTTAAGTGAACCTGATTCACCAATTTGAATTTGTGGATTTATTTCGGATTGATTTCCTCTTATAAAAACACCTGAATCAATTTTTCCAGATATAAACTTAAAATCTAATTCTAAATAAAAATTACTATATTTTTTTTTTGTAAAAAGGTTTGATCCAATTTGCTTAGGATCATTTTTTGCAACTAAAATCCCATCTTCATTAATTGACCACCATAAATTATTTTTTGGAAGATCCCATTTATTTAAATTTTTTCCATTAAATAATTTTACTGTTTTATTTTCTGAAAATTCATTATAAAAATTTTCTATATGTTCAGTACTTAATTCGTCACCACTATTAATTAACATTCTGTGTTTAAACTTTATTTTCTCACCTGATTTAAGTGAAAAATTTAGGACTTCTCTTCCTTGAGAGAAAGCTGACTGTCCCAAATTATTTGCTGAAAAGAGACCATAATCTCTTGCATGCCAATATGAGGGATGCCCTATATTTTTAGGACTATCCATAATGGTTATTGAAATATTTTTATCATTTACCTTGCTGTATAATTTTACCCATCTCGCTCTGGTTCCCCAAACATCTCCACCTTTTAAACCTTCACTGCTTAGATAGTCGCCATTAACGCCAGTATTATCAAGTACTTTAACATCAGTTACTAATCCATTAGAGTCAATAAATCTACCTGCTTTTTTTGATGGAAGTTCCATTTGTCTTATTACTCTAATTGCAAATAAACCCTCCTTATTATCTTTAAATGAAACA
>MDSV01145330.1_pt1 | contig 24869 bp, 20 predicted proteins | sample 810851 | NCBI WGS metagenome assembly MDSV01 (sample SAMN05326640, study PRJNA326480) | marine metagenome | isolation source: seawater | place: Atlantic Ocean: North East | collected 2012
TGCTCAAGTAAATATACCTTTCGAAATAGATTTGCGAACAAGGTTAGTAAATGACAGTAGAACAATGGTAAATATACAGATTACTAATTTAATGGATAAACCACTAGATTATATTGAAGGATTTATAATTGAAAAGGATATCAATAAAAATTTGATCGATGAAAAGCGATTGGTCCTCATATACGGATATGAACCACCACTACAAAAGGGGTTCTCTACAACTCGTAGTATTTCTTTTAATAAACCACAAAATGATAAGCCAAACACCTACGAATTTTTAATTTCAAAAATTAGATTCATTGGTGAATCTAGAGTATTTACATGGCATCCAAAAATTGGATTTATAAGAATAGATTAATTCTTATCTTTATACTTTAAGTACTTTTCTTCTATCAATCTACTGTAATCAAGAGTATCTAACTCTAAAGTAAGACTATTTACCCAGTCTCTTGAATCTTGAATATACTTTTCAATTACATTAATGGGAACTCGTTTACCATATAAATTAGCTATAATAATAGCTGATGGAATGGGTATATAACTATTCAGTGGGTCCTCATAAAAATGATCTAGACTTTTTACCGTTTCTCTAACAGTTAAATAATCAACTTGCTCTCCAAAAACCTCATTCGCAAGTATTGCATTTTCTGACCATGTTTTTAAGTATCCATACAGTCTACCATCTAGAACCCCATGAATATAAGTGCTTTTTATTTTATATTCAGTTTCATCGATAAAATTTACTTTACCCCTTATACTATTCCACTCGCGCCCGTCCCAAAACAAGCGATTTTCTTGAGAAAAACAGAAAGATAGAATTAAAAGAATTAATATATTTTTCATCATTTAAAATGGATAATTAACTTTTCTGCACCACTACTGTTTTAATATTAACAAATTCCATTAACCCATAGCTAGATAATTCTCTACCATACCCTGATGACTTAACACCACCAAAGGGTAATCTAGGATCTGACTTTACATAATCATTTACAAAACATAATCCGGATTGAATTTTTTTCTTTGCTATTTTTTCACCGGCTTTGATATCCGAAGTAAAAACTGATGCCCCTAAGCCAAATTTGCTTTCATTTGCTAAATTAATAGCATGATCATTATTGTCAGCTTTAATAATTGAAAAAACAGGACCAAAAATTTCCTCATCAAATGCAGGCATTCCAGGTAAAACTTTTGAAAGAACAGTAATTGGATAATAAGCCCCATCACCATTTGGAATCTTGCCTCCACAATTTAGATAAGCACCCATTCTTATCGATAATTCTACCATATTATGGACCTCAGCTCTAGCCGATAATGAAACTAGCGGTCCATAATCCACATCACTATATGGATCTCCTATAACTTTTAGGCCTAGCATATTAATCAACTTCTTGGTAAATGACTTTATATTATTTTTAGTTACAATTATCCTCTTGGCTGATATACAACTTTGACCATTATTTAATAATCTTCCCTCAACACAAGCTTTAACTGCATTATCTAAATTAGCATCTTCTAAAATTAAATATGGGTCATTACCTCCAAGTTCAAGGACAGTCCTCTTTAAGGTTTTACCTGCAATTTTTGCGACTGATTTGCCTGCATTTGTACTACCCGTAAATGCCACGCCTTGAATTTGGTCACATTCAATGACTTTTGAGACTAATGAACTAGGAATCTGTAAATTATTAAATATATTGCTTGGAAATTCAGCATCTATAAAACAATCCTTTATCATATTGGCACAACCTTGAACATTGGATGCATGTTTTAACAAAACACCGTTTCCAACAATTAATGATGGTATAGCAAACCTAAAAACTTGCCAAAATGGAAAATTCCATGGCATTATACCAAGAATGAGACCTATTGGACGATAGGTAACATAACTTTTGTAAAATTCAGTTTTTACATGCTGATTGGTTAAGAAATGTTCTGCATTTTTGAAATAATAATCACAAAGCCAAACGCACTTATTCACTTCAGCAAGTCCTTGTTTTATAGGCTTACCCATTTCATCGGCCATGAGAGAACTCATCTTCTTTGCTCTTGAATTAACTATATTGGTTAAATTTTTTAGATAATCGACCCTTGAAATTGTATCTTTTTCAGACCAACTAATTTGGGCCTGAGCTGTTTTTTTTATAATGATATTTAGATCATCTAAACTAGGTATTTCCCATATAGATAATTTTTTATTATTTTTAGGATTAATTGATTTTAATTGATTTTTAGTCATTAAAGGATTTAGAAACCCAATCAAACCCTGCATAAAGAGCTATAATAGATAAGACCCAGATATGATTATACTTTTCTCCGATAGTGCGTAGATCATAACCAATCAATCCGCCGAAAACTGCTCCAATTATAAAGATAATGCCTATAGCCAATCTAACTCTTTTATCTAAATTTTTAAGCATAACATTAAGATTTAGTATTATAATTTAACAAACTAGCAAATGAAACTTTTCAAATTAATTAATACAATACTGCATCCAATTTTTAATAAAATATATTTTTTACTCACCATTTAAAAAAATAATAAAATTAAGAGTATTCTATTTGAAACAAAGTGAGTAACTATATTTAATAAATACGAGGACTGTGTATTTTAATAAAATATAATATTCTTCTAAATGGATTTAAAATAAGTAATCATCTCGTCGATTATGCGATCAATACCTACTTCAGGTTTAAAACCAATAGCTGCTTCTAACTTATTGGTGTTAGGCTTCCTTCTTTTCATATCCTCAAATCCACTCCCATATGCTTTCTTGTAAGATATATACTTTATTTTAGAGTTACTATTACATCTTTTTATGATTTTATTTGCAAGATCATTTATAGTTATTTCGCTAGTATTGCCTATATTAAATACTTCTCCAATTGAATTTTCTTTTTCAACTAATTTCATAATGCATTTCACCGCATCTCCAACATACCCAAAGCTCCTTTTTTGTTTACCATCTCCAAAAATCGGAATATCTTCTCCGGCAAGAGCTTTTTGAATGAAGATAGGAACTACCATACCATAATCACCAATCTGACCTGGTCCAATTGTATTAAAAAACCTTGCAATGATTACTGGCAATTTTTTTTCAGCATAATATGCTAATGCTAAAAACTCATCTAGAGCTTTGGAGGTAGCATATGACCACCGCCTCACACTAGTGCTACCCATAACAGTGTCATTATCTTCATTTAAACCCTGATCGTGATTTCCATATTGCATTGCTTTTCCATAAACTTCTGAAGTCGAAGCAATAAGTACTTTTTTACTGAATGCTGAGCAACTGTGCAAAATATTTTCGGTTCCCAAAATATTTACTCTAATTGTGTCAACAGGGTTATTCATTACATGCTTAACCCCTACAACAGCAGCTAGATGGAGAATAATATCATTTTTCTTAACTAATTCATCAATTAGTTCAGAATCCATAACATTACCTATCTTGAAATTTAAAAGATCATTATTAATAACTTGATCAAGGTTCTTAAGCTGACCTGTTGAAAGATCATCTATTACAGTAACTTCATATCCTAAATTTATGTATTCTTTTACAAGATGTGATCCGATGAACCCAGCTCCACCAGTAATTAAAATTTTTTTCATATTAATTTGTTCCTTAAAATTGAATTTATGTCTGATCCAAGGAAAATGAATTTAAATATATTAAAAACCCTATAGCATGTTAGTTCAGACATAAATGAATAAACACAGCATTTAATTTACATACTTATTTTTAAAACTGTTATAATAACTAACATCAAACAACACGTTACCCAAATGAAATATGTTAATCAATAAAGTTGCAAAATATTAGAGGTCAATAGATACTTTTTTATATTTAACATTTTGTTCTTCACAAAATTTCTTAATCCTTAAATGATCTTTATCCTCTACGGTCATAAGGACTAAAGAAATTTCATTTTCTAAAATAACAGATTGAAAATCACTAACTGCCCCAATTATTGGCACATCAAATAAGACTCTTCCCTTTAAAGATGGTTTATTATCTAAAATACCTACAGGTAAATAATTGGGGTTAAAACCTTTATCAAAAATTTTTCTTAAACTTAGTTGACACAGATCACCAGCACCAATAATTAATACTTTTTCACTATTAGTTAACAACTTATGAGAAAATATACTGGAAAATATTCTAAAAAATACTCTAAAAAATGAAATAAAAATAAAAGTTAAGAAAAAATCAATTATTATTATACTGCGACTAAATGACAAGTCTCCGTAAATGAAAAAAATAAAAATAATTAGTAAAGTAGATGCGGATAAAGTTGCTTTGAAGGCATTTATCATGTCGGGAACACTAGCATACTTCCAAATTCCTTTATATAAATTAAACAAATAAAATGTTATAATTTTAATTATAACTAACCATCCTAATACCTCATCATGCACAATCCAAATATCCGGAGGAAAATCATTTTCATATCTTAGATAATGGCTACTAGTAAAACAAAAAATAATTATTAAACTGTCAAATATTATTTCTAGAATCTGCTTCTTGTACATAACTATAGTTCTAAAGAAAAAATTCTGATTATTTTTTGGCTTGAGGTAATAAGGAGAGCTGTTTCCATAATATGATAAGAATAAACCAGATATGCCAAACCCTAAAAAAATAATTAATAAAATCAAATTCCATGTTCGAATCCCATGATTATCAAAAATAATAACGATAAATCCAAAAAAAATACTGATAAAATACAATGATAAAACAGCGAGCTTCTCTGATAGCCCTAGACTGACCAACCTATGTGAAGTATGATCAACGCCGCCTTGAGATATTGGAATTTTATTTAATAGCCTGTTAATGGATACTAAAGAAGTATCAAAAATAGGGAATGCTAATATAAGAGTAGGTACTAATAATGTCGCAAGAATATTTGGTTGATTGCCAACAATTTCAAGAGATAGAATAGACAAAACTAATCCTATGAAAAGACTGCCACTATCACCCATAAATATTTTGGCAGGATTAAAATTAAATATTAGAAAACCTAGGTTAGCTCCCAATAAGGATAAAGAAATAAGAAATATGGTTTCATTATTTTGAATATGAGCAATATACGTAATGAAGCATAAAGCAATAGATGATATTCCACTCGATAATCCATCCATATTATCAATTATGTTTGTAGCATTAACTATACCTGTAATCCACAAAATAGTAAATGGAAGAGATATAAACATTGGGGATGATTTCATAATTTTTATTTCAAAGTTGAAACATATTATGGCGATGCATATAAACAATAACATTTTAAAACTAGGACTTACATTGTAAATATCATCAATCAACCCCACACAAAACACTAAAGTACTTAATGTGACTATTAATTTAATAAAATCAGTTGGTTGTGAAAAAAAAATCACTACTAAAATGGAAGATAAAAAAATTGCTACGCCACCAAATTTTGCTACGCTTCTTGTATGCCATCTGTCTTTTTTGATATCCTCAGTCCATCCATATTTTTTAGACAGATTTATTAATGTAATATTTAAAAATACTGAAAACGAAAATGAGCATAAAAACAAAGTATAAATATTCATTTTTAAGGCTTACTCAAATTTAAAAAGTAAAAGAAAATCTGCACGGTGGGTATTAGCAAAAAATTTGATTATTTAATCTTAAAGTTAATTTCACGCTACTATCAGAGTATATTATTTTGTCTTTGTTTTCCAACATATTAACAATTTTCAAGTAATTAAACTTAATCATGTTATAATTAAATTTTTAAATTAATTTCCCAACCTAATTTTATTAAACAAAAGAAAGACACTAATGGACTTAATTAAAAAAATTGATGATAAAAGCGCTAAAATTGGTGTTATTGGTCTTGGGTATGTAGGTTTGCCACTTGCAATGGAATTTGCTAATGCAAATTACCAAGTTTTGGGAATTGATATAGATCAAAATAAAATTAATTCCCTTAATAATGGGGAGAATTATATAAATGATGTAGATGATGAAGAATTAAAAAGTGCTGTTAAAAAAGGGTTGTTAAAAGGTACAACTGATTTTAGTAAAGTTAAAAATCTTGATGCTCTTTCTATATGTGTTCCTACTCCATTAAATAAGGAAAAAAACCCAGATATTTCTTTCATAGTCTCAGCAATGGATGATATAAAAAAATATATTCATTCTAATATGATAATTATTTTAGAAAGTACCACATACCCTGGAAGCACTAGAGAATTAATACTTCCTTATATTCAAAATGATAATTTAATCATAGGGGAGAATATCTATTTATGTTTTAGCCCTGAGAGAATAGATCCTGGCAATAAAGAATATAGCACAAGCAATACTCCAAAAATAATTGGAGGATTGACTCCAGTATGCTCTGAAGTGGGAAAAAAGCTATACTCAACAATTATTAATAAAGTGATTGTTGTTAGTTCTCCGGAAACTGCTGAAATGGTAAAATTACTTGAAAACACATTTAGAGCTATAAATATTGGTTTAGCAAATGAAATTGCAATTATGTGTGAAAAATTAGGAATTAATGCATGGGAAGTAATAGATGCAGCTGCAACAAAACCTTTTGGGTTTATGAAATTTTCTCCAGGACCAGGACTTGGGGGACACTGCATTCCTATTGATCCCTACTATTTATCTTGGAAGCTCAAAACTTTAGACTATGATGCACGTTTTATAAAATTAGCTGGTGAAATAAATACTCAAATGCCAGTTCATGTGATCGATCTAATAATTTCAGGATTAAATAAAAATAGAAAATCCTTAAATGGAAGTAAAATTCTTATAGTAGGAGTGGCTTACAAAAAAAATATAGAAGATTGTCGAGAATCGCCTGCGCTTGACATAATTGAATTATTACAAAAAAACGGCTCGAATATCGAATATTATGATCCTTATGTATCTAAATTATCCTACAACCATATAAATTTAAAAAGTTTAAAAACTCTAGATGCATTTACAATAAAAAGCTTTGATGCTAGTGTGATAGTAACAGATCACTCAAACATAGATTTTAATATTATATCAGAAAATAGTAGTTTAGTGATTGATACTAGAAATGTTTTCCATCACATTGAAAGCGATAATATTTTAAGATTAGGACAAGGGTAGTCTGACCAAAATATTATTTTGAATATTAATTAGTTAATTATAATGAATTATTCCCTAGTAATTCCAATTTTTAATGAAGGCAAAATATTAAATAATCTATTAGAAGATTTAAAAGTACTAAATAAACAAATAGAAATAATCTTGGTTGATGATGGAAGTAATGACGAAACTCCAAAAATATTAAAAAATTTAAAAGATTATACCATTATAACAAATCCTAAAAATAATGGAAAAGGGGCGGCCATTAAAAGTGGAGTGGAAATTGCAAAAAATAAAAATATAATACTTTTTGATGGGGACCTTGAAATTAAAATATCTCTGATACCAGGATTAATTAAAATGTATGAAATAAACAATCATTCGCCAATAACTGGAATCAGATGGAACAAAAAAGAAAACTTCAATTTTGAATTAAATAGGTATGGTAACCATTTAATAAACAGTTTTTTTAATATCATATACAAAACCAATTTTAGTGATGTCTTATGTTGCGTAAAAATTTTGGATAGGCATCTACTTAATTCGCTCAAGCTTAAAAGCAGAGGTTTTGATATTGAAGTAGAAATTATGGCAAAATTAGTTAACAAAAATATAAGGATTAAAGAAACAATTGTTAATTATAATCGAAGAACTACTAAAGATGGGAAAAAATTAAAATTTTCAGATAGCTTTAAAATTCTTAAAAGAATTATTAGAGAAAAGAATTTTAGAAAATAATTAAAAACACACAATTTTAAATAAGTTTAAATGTGTATTTGAAGAATCTAAAAAAAATAAAAACATATCTTATTTATTAAAAAAGTCGAAATGGATAAGAGCATTTAGGAAAAACCTACCATTGATAAGCACTTCGCTAGAACTATGAGATACAGTTTTGCTGAAGGGAACATTGCTCCAACCAATTTCATAATTAAACCATTTATACTTTTTAATTATACTAATTGAACTAAAGAAATAATCAAAATATTCTGTTTTTGTAAAGTCTCTGCCATTTAAGAAAGGAGAATTAAAATTAACATTACCTTTCCTTAAAAAATTAAATTGACAATTAAAAATCAAATTATTGGTTTTATAAGTTCCCATTGCACTTAAAAATTTACTGTCAGGTCCATATAAAAACCCTAAAGGGATTCCTCTATTATTCCAAGATGTTTTGTTTCCATGGTGCAAATAAGTCCACTTGTTTATTTCTACATATTCAAAAAGCCATAAAAAAGGATTATTTTGCAAACTATGAAATCCAAATTTATAACCTAAAGTATTTTCACGACCAGTCTTGTCAATTTGAAAATCATCTATTATAAACTCAATGTAGGTATTTATATATTTAAATGCTTTTTTGGCATTAAAGAAAATAATTGAATTGTCATTATCATTGATTATATCTTTTCTGTCAGCTTCTAAACCATTCAAAAAATATGGGTTAAAAGGATTAGCATATGTAAAATCAAAATTTCTATTTAGACCAGTGTAAATAATCATTTCTCCCGCTTCTAAAATAAAATTATTTGACGCTTTCCATGTTAATTTATGATTGGCAAAATTTCTTGAAATTAGTTGACCAATGCTATCTTTTTCATTATCTAATTTCCCAAGAGAAAATTCAAAATCAATTTCTCTAAACTTTGTTTTAAAACTAATTTCATCTCTTGATGGTGATAACCTAGAATCAATAATTGAGTGATGCGGATATAAAGATTTCTTATGATAACCACGACCTATTTTTATTTTACTTAGACCAAAGTCGGCCATGATGAAGGATTTTTCTAATCTCGCGAAAATACCATTTCGAGAATACTTGGAGCCAAAAGCGATTTCATTAATATTTTCACTAATTATTATAGGCATAAGTGAAATAATTATTTTTTTAAACTTTTTTTCAAAATCCAAGCTTATAATGCTATAGTTAAAGCTTTGAGTTTTATTTAAGATCCCACTTAGTTTTAAATCATTGTAATTTTCAGATTGTTCAAATGATGAACTATCTAAAAAAAGTTCTATAGAGTTCTTATAAAAATTATCCTTAAATAAAAAATGGTCGTCGTAAGCATTTAAATAATTAAAAAATATCAATAAAATATAAAATTTTAATTTCACTATTATTCCTTATCAAAAATGGTAAATGTAATTAATCTTCCTATTGGTTAAAATCATATCGAAAAAATAAATCGTATTTTGTAATAAATGAGTCAAAATATGACATGGGTTTTATATCCCATTATGTTAAACCTAAAGTCCAAAGTTATCAATATCTAATAAATTTATACTTGCGTAATAATTACTAAAATATTTTGACTTATAAAAAAATATTAGATCACCTTAAAAGCTATAATTCTTCCTAATTGCTAGATCAAAACTTTTTAATATATTCTCAAACAGATAACCTTTTATTTACTATTGCACACATTAAATTATTTTTGTAATAAATTAAAGTATAAATCAATATGCTTAGATACTATTAACTCAATTGTAAAATTTTCTTTGAAGAGTTTCACCCCATTCTTACCCATAGTATTTCTTAATGAATCATTTTTAATTAACTCCAATATTGATTCAGCTAATAACTGAGCATTTTTTTTAGGGACTAATAAACCATTGTAACCATCTTGAACAATTTCCCTACAACCAGGGACATCTGTAGTAATGATTGCCCTACCACATGCAGCTGCTTCTATAAGAGCTTTTGGAAGTCCCTCTCTATATGATGGCAAACATACAATATTACAATCCTTATATATATTATTAATATCATTTCTATAACCCCACCATTCTATTAATTTTTTTTCTTCCCAATTCAACAATTCTTTTTCTTTAATAGCAGCTGGGTTTTGGTTATCAATTTCACCAACTATTATAAATCTTAAATTTTTTATCTTATTTTGTTTTATTATCTTACTAGCATTTACAAATTCTTTTATACCTTTATCCCATAGCAGCCTTGATGCTAAAACTATATTTTTAGTTTCATTATTTTCCTTAGTAAAGCTAAAAATTCGTCCATCCACGCCAGAACCTCGTATTATAATAGCTCTATCTTCTTTAATTACATCTCCATCGATCATAAACTTAAAATCATCTTTATTTTGAAAAATTATCGAGCTAGTATTTCTATTTAGGAATAGTCTAAAAAATCTCTTCAAAACGTAGCCAACAAACTTTGCTTTTATAGATTTAGATATGAACACATACCCAAGACCAGCAAAACTACTAATACAATGTGGTATTCTTAATATAACAGAAGCAATGTTACCATATAAAATAGGCTTCATAGCAACAGCATGTAAAATTTCAGGTCTTATTTTTTTTAATATTAAAATTAATTTTATTAGAACTTTTAGATCAGATATAGGACTTATTTCACCCCTACTAATATTGATATTAATAACCTTAATTCCATGGGCTTCAATAATCTTTGATTTAGAACCTGTTTTCTTTGTTACCAAATAGACATCAAATCCCTTTTTTATAGATTCAATTGCAATGGGCAGCCTGTGAGATACAAAATACCAATCCTCAGTTATAAAAAATACAATTTTCGGTTTTTTAACCATCGACTAACCTAAAAATATTTATTTAATTAAATGTAACATATTTGATTTTCATAATTTAATTAACAACTTTTTTATAAAAATCATTCGGAAACATAAATGCTAATAAAGATAAAATTCCAATAGATGGAATATGATGTCTGACTGCAGTACCCCAGTTAGTAGTCCCAACTGACCAAATCAATTCAATTATTAAAAAGTACATAATTATAATAGTCTGTGGTTTAAAAAAATAATTTTTGATCAAATAATTTAAACCTTTCAATAAAAATAGCACTCTAATTAAGTTTTCACAAAATAAAATTAAATCGAAAATAGTTGAAATTCTTGCTGGTAATGGTTCTAACATGTATTGAAAAAAAGCATATGGGAAAAATAGAAATAAATCAGTTGTTGAAACCACATCGGTAATTCGACGATATATTGCACGAGTGTCTGCATTAGAGGACCCTCTATTAAAACTATTAATTGCCTCCATAATTTCATATTCATACATCATACTAAAAACGCTATTAAAAACATTGATAGCTATTATAATTGAAACACTAATTAAAGCAAAAATAGCAACCCTATTTTTCAACTGATCATAAAAGTATAAGAAAATCAAAAAAAGAGACAAAATCACACTACTAAATAAAAATGAATAATGTAGAGATGAAAGCACATAACAACTAGCAAAAAATAGAAAAGTATTTTTTATAATATCTTTCTTGATGAAAAAAATTTTTAAAGAAAAGAGTGTCAATGTGTTAACAAAAAGTAATTGAAATGGCTCTCTTAATGTTATTGAGCAAAATATAATTGATGATGGTAAAAAAGAATAAAAAAGAAGTATTCTAACTTGATTAATTTTAGTTAATCGCAACATATAAAATACTTTTATCAATACTTTTGCAGAAAAATACCAAACAACACATGATAATAGATTTCCAACAAAAAGAAAAGGCCCAAAAATATTATATGTAAATTCTAAAATTTTAACATAAAATTGTGATCCATCTAAAATAAAACTATCTTGACGAAAGATGGTTTCATATCTTCCCATTGCGTTATCATACCACGGATCAGTAGCTCTAAAATGGAAAGAACCTGCATCAGAGTCTGACCCTAAAGATTGTCCTATGAAGCCTCCATAAAAAGCATTAGCAAATCTTACTAAAAAACCATAAAGAATAATTTGACTATTTTTTAAATTCATTAAAATAATCAAATTAATTTTTATTTTTAAAATTTTCCAGCCATGCCTGAAACATCAAAACATCCCATAAATGATAATCCCAATTATGTGTTTTCGATATATGTTGGTCCCATTTTAATTTTATTTCTTTATGGTTAAAATATCCTTCATTTTTCAACTTACTATCATTTAATAACTCACCCGCCCATTCCTTAAGTGGCCCTCTTAACCATTTGCCAATAGGCACAGCAAAGCCCATTTTTGGTCTATCAAAATAAGTTTTTGGCATGTATTCATTTAAAATCTTTTTTAATATCCATTTAGTATTACCATTTCTTACTTTGAATTTTTGATGGAGGTTAAAAGCATATTCCACAATTTTATGATCTAAAAATGGAGCACGTGTCTCTAGAGATACGGCCATAGCAGCTCTATCCATCTTTACCAATAAATCATCAGGTAAAAAAGTAACTAAATCCATAAGCATCATCCCTCTGACTTCATCAAAACTACTAAGTTTTATATTCTTCGGATAATCAACCAACAAACGGTCTTTACCCTCTAATAATGCTTTGGAGGGATCATCCCAATGAGTTACTAATTTAAGGTATAAATCGACCATTGAATCACTGGATATTAAATTAATGCCTTTGTAAAATTTATCACCCAAATTATTTAGTTTAGCAAAATCAGGTAGTAGAAACCCCACCCTTGCAGCAAATCTATCCCATTGACTTGGTTTAATATTCTTTAAAGAATGATGAATAAAGCTTCTTATTGACTTCGGAACAAGACTCATCTTATTAAAAACCTTGTCTGCCATCAAGTACCTATTGTAACCACAAAACAACTCATCACCACCATCACCTGATAGAGAGACTTTGACATTTTTTGAAGCTAGTTGACTAACTAAATATGTGGGTATTTGAGATGTATCGCTAAATGGCTCATCATAAATTTTTGGTAATTCAGGAATTACGTTTAATGCATCAGTAGGAGATACATACATTTCAGTATGGTCTGTGCCCAACTCTTTTGCAACTATTTTAGCAAATTTAGCCTCATTATAACCTTTCTCATCAAATCCAATCGTAAATGTTTTTATTGGATAATTTGATTGCTCTTGCATTAAAGAAACGATTAATGATGAGTCTATACCTCCAGATAAAAAGGCACCTAAAGGTACATCAGATAGCATTTGGTTTTTTACCGTATTCTTTAATAAAGAAAGAAGCTCTTCTATGACAATTTTGTCTGTTTTATTTTTAATTTCAGAATTCTTTCTTAATGTCATATCGTGAGCAGACCAAAATACCTTTTCTTCATATTCATTATTTTGATTTATACTTAAAATTGTACCTGGACGAAGTTTGTAAATATCTTTAAAAATAGTATTGGGACCAGAAACATTATAATAACGTAGTAGACTAAATATAGAATCCTTGTTAATATCTTTTTTGAAGTCAGGGTGAGGGTAAAAAGCCTTTAATTCAGAACCAAAAATGAACGATTTTCCTTGCCATCCATAATACAATGGTTTTTCACCTATTCTATCTCTAGCAAGATTAAGACATTTGTTTTTTTTATCCCAGACAGCGATTGCAAACATCCCAGTACATTTTTGAAGCATCTTCTCTATACCCCATAATTCAAAACCTTTTAAGAGAGTTTCAGTGTCTGATGTTCCAGTCCATCCATTAAATTTATTATAATCAAAGATTTCTTTTCTAATATATAAATGATTGTAGATTTCTCCATTATATACAATTACATATCTATTGGAATGTGAATGCATTGGTTGGGCACCAGCTTTTGAAATGTCTAAAATAGATAATCTGCGATGCGCTAATCCAATTTTATCATCAATTGAAAACCAATGCCCACTATCGTTAGGTCCTCTGTGTGCTATTTTTTTGGACATTTTAGATAGTAAACTAGGATATTTATTTTCATTTATTTCAGTTAAAAGAAATCCAGTAATACCACACATTATAATTTTCTCATTTCTTTTAAATTCAAATACAATTAGTAAACATTTAATAATATTTCACTTAATTTAGGAGCAGTTTTTCCAATTGAATATTTTTTTTCTACCATTTTTCTTCCATTTGCACCCATGGAATACCTAAGATCTTTAGAATTAATCAACATCCTTAAATATCTGTCCCAATCTTTTAAATCATATGCCAAGTATCCATTTTCTCCTGGATTGATAAGTTCTTTATTTATTCCGATTGGTGAGGCAATAACAGGTTTGGAACATGCCATGTATTGTATAAGTTTATATCCGCATTTTCCCTTTGTCCAGTTATTATTTGGAAGAGGCATTATACCAATGTCTATATCTTGCAATAAAAGAGCCTCATTTTTGTAAGACCATTTCTTTGTTTTTATTAGCGAATGTTCAACATGATTTGAATCTACCCCAATTGCAATAAATTCGACATCAAGTACTTTTGATAATTCCTCAAATAAACTAAATAAAGGTTTTAGAAAAACTATAGTATTAGGAGTGCCAATCCAGCCTACTTTAATTAATTTTTTTTTTGATATATGATTAACTTTTGGATATGAATCTAAATTCACAACTGTAGGGAGCTCTATAATTTTTTTAGCCTTAGCTACGTTTAAAGCATAATTCTTTAAGTATTTATTTCCCACAATAACTGCTGAAGCATTACGCATAATATTTGCAATTTTTAAATTAAAAATTGAATTAAATATTACATTCCTTGATGAGTCATAATTGTCAAAAATAGCATCGTCGTAATCAACAACATATGTAATAGATTTCTTTAGAAAAACATTTTCAACAAAATATGGTAAATATGGAAAAAGCTCTTTTTCTACCCAAATAATATCATATTTGGACAATTCTAATAACTTAAAAAATCTATTCACATAACCTTGAAGCACTTGAAAAAAGATAGGTTTATTTTTAAAACTCCTTTTCAAATATTTATCATAAAATAATGGAGAATGAATTATTTTGAGCCCTGTGCCTTTTAAAAATTTAAAGTATTGAATAAACCTTAGCCTAGAACTTGGACCGATAAAATCGTATTTTGTTAATACTAAAACATTTTTGATTTTCATTTGAAATTTTAAATCTAGGGTAGTTCTCTAAAAAAATTGATAATTGGAGTATATAAAAGATAAAGAATGGTTTAATTTATTTCTTAATTTTTAATTTCTTTTAAATTTAAACCAAAAGTATCAATTAAATCATCTTTCATGTATTCACATTGTGCAGTTATAACATCCGATAAATAGTTTGTTAACTTTGTTAAGTAAAAATATAAATAATAACGAATTATACTCTTTGATTTAATATCACTTAGGAAGCTACTCAATGTATTTCCAAACATTTCCTAATTTACTTGCCTCATTTATAACATTTATATGGCCCAGATGTAAAATATCAGCACTAAGACCAACATAGACACTTTTCATTATACATATCCTTAAAGTTTAGTAATGCATATATAAATTTAAGGAATTAAAAAGATAATAATAATTTAAAGATTTTAAAATATTACCTTTGCATACTTAAATAAAAAATGACTTAAAATATCAATATTTTCAATATCATTTACATAAGAGTTTTTATTATAAATCATATACAATCTAAATTATTACAATTCTTTAAATCATAAATTCTGGTGTTTTAAGTTCATTTTACATCTCTTTTAAATCTTTGAAAAATTTTTCATATTCAATCGATATATTTTTAACACCGTAATTTTCAATAATTATATCACTCTCTTTATTCATATCTATATCTTTAATATTTTTTGATGCTTTTATAATATTATCAGCCAAGTTTTTAACGTTATTATTATTTATGTTACTAAGCCATCCATTTCTGTCTTGCTTTATAATTCCCCTTATCCCACTTGGACAATCTGTAGCAACTACTGGAATTTTTAAGAGTAAAGATTCTAAAATTGCATTAGAAAATCCCTCATATCTTGATGATGATATAAAAATATCAGAGGCAGAAATAAATGGATAAGGATTTTCAATTACACCAGGTAAAAAAACACAGTCATTTAAATTGTATCCTTTAACTAATTTTTCAATGTCCTTGCGCACAACACCCTCACCAATTATCAGTAAAATAGCATCTGGAATCTCATTCTTAACTATTTTGAAAGCTTTAATTAATCTATCATAGCCTTTTTGCCATTTTAAACTACCTACACTTATCAATTTTAGGTTGTTTTTATTATCAGTCAACATATTGTAAATGGAATTATCAAAAACATTCTTTTTTAAACATAGTTTGAGTACGTTCTTTGAATCAATTGGATTATTAATTTTTATTATCTTATCCAAACTAGATTTAAAAAAATAAAATATTTTAGTTAGATCCTCTTTCATAAAATTACTTTGAACAATTACAAAATCAGAGAGTAGCAACACTAAATAGTTCAATATATAATAATTGTAATATTTAATTTTACTTGTTTGTTTTATTTCATCAAGGTGAGCACTAATTGTATTTCCTAACCTGATAACTATTTTTGTATTATTTGAGATCAGAGGTTTAATTAGGCCAGCAGAAATCACAAACCCTAATGTAGCAAAAATAATGTCTGGCTTTATCCTATTAACCAATTTTAAAAGCGGAATGAATGCCCCGATTGCTCGTTCATTTCCTAATTCATGAACTGTAATATCATTAGGAATTAACTTAAATAATGGACCACGTTTTTTACCACAAATAAGGTGAATTAAAAACCTACTTCTATCAATATTTGAAAGAATATTTAAAAATACTCTTTCTGCCCCACCAACATTAAAATTTGGAATTGCAAAAACAAGTATAATTTTATTATCTTTGTATTTAATCACACTTTTAATTATTAAAAAACAAAATTAATTTTATTTTGAAGACAATGCTTTATCAATTTTTTGACTAAAAGTTCAAAAACCTTAATACCATTTACATTAAAATCATTATTTTGATTAGAGTTTCCTTTTTTCCAGTTATTAATTTTTTGAACAACTCTAAGGAGGCCTATCCTGTCTAAAAATAATTTAATATATATTCGAATATTATTTTTTTTCAATTATAAAAACTCTTTCACTTATAAATTTTAATTTAAATTTTTTATCAAGTATTTTACTTATTTTTTTTAATTTTAAATCTATTTCTTCATTTTTAAAACCATCGAAAGCAACTATATCTGCTTCATAACTTTTTTGTTTATCCTTAAAGAATAATTTTCTTATTGGCTTCTTAATAAACAAAAATAAAGAATATAAAGACTCCATCACTATTAACTGAAAATATGAAAGTTTACTTTCTTTTAATGAACCTTTTAATTTTACAATATCTTTGATTAACGTTACTAGGTCATTAGAATTTTTTGTTTTTAAATTATTTAATAAGCCTAATTCATTTTCTCCAAAGTGGTTTATTCCTTTGAAATTTTCATCATCAATTATTATATCTTTAATGCAGTTCAATACTTCATTTTCACTTGCGCACTTAGTTCCAACCATTTTGGTTAAATAACTATCATGATCTTGACTGTCATTTACAACATAGTTAATTACTGGTACGTTCATCATATGGGCCTCAACTGAAGTCGTGCAATGATCATGAATCAAACATTTTGACCCCAAAATCCATGGCACAACTTCACCTTCATTTTCAACAAAAATATTATCGATTCCATCAAAGATACTTTTATAATAGTTGAAATCTTCCATTGGGTGTGGTCTAAAAATGATATTTAAATCAGGGAAATTTTTGGATATTTTTTTTGCTAGAGTTACATAATAAGCAATTTTAATTTGTTCATCAGCCCAATACTCAGTGTGCTTCAATTTTTTTTCAATAGTAGGGCCATACCCATGTCTAATTGAAAATGTATCAGAAATTCCATAAGCATTATTAGCAAAAGAAAAGTGAGTGTCTATGAGAATATATGAGCCATATTTCAATAAATATTCCTCACTTTTTTCTTTATAAAATCCAAAATATTTCGACTTGGTAAAATCAAATTTTATATGTCCAGTAGACAGAATTCTTAAATTATTATCCTTTTTTAATCTTTTATTATAATGATCTGATTGAAAATCACCCCAAGTACAAACCAAATCATCAGAATGAAGGATATTAACATCTAGTCTTTCATCTAAAACTTCCTTAATTCTACTATAATCCCCAGCATAGATACCTCCTTCTTCATCTAAGAAAACAATTGAAATATTATTCTTCTTTACTTTATTATAAATAGAATATTTATCATTATGCTCATCAGCTTTCATTACATTTTTTCCAATGTAAACGCCATTATTAGATTTCAACAAAAATTTTTCAATTCGATCATGTTGAGCAATGATTGCATCTTGATTTTTCTCTAATACTAAGCAAGCTAAAAACATTTTATAGTCTAACTCCCTCTTAATTATCTCAATTGGAAAAAAAATATTCCTCTTTAACAATTTTTTAAACTCCTAAACTTTATTTATTATTAACAATTAGTTCTGACTTTTTGGTTATCCTTGGTTAGGTATATTGTCATATATACCTTGATAGAAAATTTCACCATTTTCAATTTTAATTATTTTATCACAATTTTGTAAGGTTGTTATCCTATGCGCAATAATGATAATAGTTAATTTTTTGTTTAAACTACTTATAGAATCCATAACTAATTTCTCAGTACTAATGTCAAGGGCACTAGTAGCTTCATCAAATACTAATACATCAGCATCCTTATAAAGAGCTCTAGCTATAGCTATTCTTTGACGCTGTCCGCCTGAAAGCTTCACACCTCTTTCACCTACGATGGTATCGTATCCATCTATTGAATTATTAATAAAATCAGAAATTTGAGCTTGTTCAGCAGCATCTTTTACCCTTTTATGATCAATTAATTCTTTATCTATGCCAAAAGCTATATTTTCAGAGATTGTATTATCTGTTAAAAAAATACTTTGAGGGACATGACAAATTTTACTTTGCCAACCATTTATATTTTTCCCAGATAACCTAATTTCATCGATAAGAACTTCTCCGTCATTTGGTCTTAAAAGACCCATCAAAATGTCTACTAATGTACTTTTACCACTTCCAGTTGGGCCAATAAAACCAACTCTACTACCTTTATGAATTTTAAAATTAATATTTTTTAGAACAGTTGGACCATCTTTTACATATCTAAAAGATATGTTTTTAAAATCAACACTTTTTTGAAATGATAAATTATTTAATAATTTTCTTTGATTAGTATTTGGCAATTCCATATACAATAAATCGATGACATCAGTTAAAACACTTTCATGTGCCAAAATATTAGTACGTGTGCTATAAATTTGCTGCAATAATGGTAAAAGCCTTTGCGCGCTCAATGCAATAATACCGAGCGTTTGCAAAGCAAAAGTGCCTCCAATATTTTTCTGATTTAAAAAATATGCTAAAATAGAAACAAATATTAAACCAAAAGCTTCTAAAACATACCTCGGTGTCATACTAATAAGGGTTATATTTCCTTGCGACCTTCTTAAAGGATAATCCGATTTTGCATAAATATCACAAAAAACTAATTGTTGTCCATTAAGTATTACATCGCGGATGCCACCAAAACCTTCTTGAAGGGCCTTAGTTATTTGATTCTGTTCTTTGGATACTATCGAGCTATAATCTGCTAATTTTTTTCGGGAAATAATCGAAAAAATAAAATACATAAACCAAAAACTAAATATAGTTATAACAGAAATTTTGAAATTAATAGCAAGCAAAGTAATTACCATAGATATAAGAACTAAAGTTGCGCTAACTGTCATTAAAATTGGTAAAACAACCCAATTTATAGTACTATTAATTTTCATTAAAATTGCGCTAATGACTTCACTACTATTTCGAGAAATGTGAACTTTATAAGGCTGGAATAAAGCTCTTCTGTAAGCTTCTATACTAAGTTCAGCACCCGCAGAAAAAGCCAATCTAGTAGTGACCCAAAGTACAATGATACGTATTAATCCCGCTGTAAAAGCTAAGCCAGCAAAAGAGCATGTAATAAAAAAAACAAGATCCTTTTTAGATTCAATATTTAAGTATCTTATTACGTTTCCTATCAAAGGATATTCAAATACCTTATCTGGATTTGTAATAACTCCTATGAAAGGAAAAACAGCACCTAGAGTCATGATTTCAGCTAATGCACTGAACAAGGTTATTATCAATAATAATCCAAGCTGTTTCTTTCTTTTTTTATTAAAGCGTTTCCAAAGCTTATTCAATAAATTAGCTAAGTTATCATTCAGTATATTTTTAAAAATAAAAAAAGTTATATACTTAATTAGAGCCAAAGAGAAATCCTAACATCTAAGATTTATAATAAGTAATTACAAATAATGATCTATGAATCAAAATTGACTACGTAGGAATAGCTCTAGAAATAGTTTTTAGTAATGATAAGAATAAAAAAAGGTTCAGCTTTTAAAGTTTGGATAAAAAAGCTGAACCTTTAAAAAATTGATTAGAAATTAACTTTTAATCCTAAGTTATATGAAGTTGGAAGTCCAAGATATACTTCAGCTGCGTTAGCATTATGATTGTTGACTCTATATGGCTCTGCATTATATCTACTATTGTCAGTAGCATCTTGCACATAAACTGCATCAAGCAAATTCCTAACATTCAAAAATAACTCTGGTTTCACACCACTGAACTCAAAAGGCAATTTGTAAGATGCATTCAAATCTAGAATGCCATACTTAGGCGACCTCCAGCTTTGATATCTATCAGCTGTTGATTCATCTGAAAATTCTCTAGAAGTAGGACTCCAATTAGCATAATGTAGTGCATAGTACCTATAAAGTAGTTGAACTTTAGAATCTTCAACAGGAGAAGCTGTTATTCCTAGTGCTAGAGTTCCCTGAGGCATATCACCAACCTTTAAATCTTTAAGAGCATAGGAATAGGTAGCATCAGAACCATCACTATCCCTGTAAGTACCTGTAGCATCATCAGTATACAACCAATTACCAAGTCCAGCACCAACATCAACTCTAAACATTTCATTAATTTGAGCTGAAAACTCTACTTCAACTCCAGTGTGATTTTGGTTAATCCCTGTTAAATATATAATATCATCATCGCCATCTACATTTGTAACGGTCCTTGTGGCAATTCTATCGCTCCAAGTCGTACTATACAAATTAAGTTTAGCAGCCATTGTACCATCATTAGAGTTAGTATTTAGACCAAATTCAAACGCAGTAAACTTTTCGTTGCTTGGATTTGTTGACATTTTACCATCCCAATCTTGGATAACTTGGTCAAAAATTGGGGCTTTATCAATTAGACCAAAGTTAAACCAGATATCGCTATTATCTGCCGCTTTTCCAAAAACTGGAATTACATTGAAAAATGATAATGCATCACCAAGTTCATATAAGACTCCACCTTTAAACTGCATAGTTGAGATTGGATCAGCTTCTATCCATAAATCTCCTTCATGGCCACCTTCCATATCACCTAATCCTTCAACCCAACTCGCATCAGATGCATCTTTTGAAGTAGCATAAGAGTAATCATAGTTTGCAGCATCTTTAAAATGGTTCCAATGAGTATATTTAACAGATGTTAAACCGCCCATAAAAAACGCAGTTAACTTATCAGCCGAGTATTCAGCTTGAGCGAAAAGGCCTAGCCAATTTACATAATTAGTAAAGTTATAATCTATTGGATCACCTAATCCGCCCTGACCATTATCAACATCAAACTCACTATCAGAAGTTGTATAATAATCCCCACCTAGTAGATCTCTAATAGTCTTAACATGGTAAATTTTAGCAGAGCGATAGTCAATACCAACCTGAGTTTTTAAACTACTTGAAACATCATAATCTAACTTTGACAGCATACCAATAGTAGTTTGTCTATTGTTAGAGTTCCTAAGAATACCAGATGAAGCGCCAAGACTGTCATTTTCAAAAATAGTAGCATCATAATCTACTGTTCTTTGCTTACTGGAATAATCCCACTCAAGACTACCATAAGTGCCAGTACCGCCACCCATTCCTCCTGACCAGTATAATGAGCTATTAAGATTCATTTTATCATTGACATCCCAATAGTGATTTAACGCTACCTGCGGCTTATGAAAGAAATTTTCTCTCTCATTAATTAAATTATCCTCATGCCTTGCACCTGTGTATTCTGTATACATCTGAAACTGCTGATCTCCAAGTAGAGCAGCTGCCTCAGAGCTAACTGAGCTTGCTGTTCCATTAAAATCACGACCAGACTCTGTTACGTCATTAACATCAGCATAATAATCTTCTAATCCTTCAGCATATGCTCTATCATACGCAGCTATATTACCTTTGTATAAATTTTGTCCATGCCTCTGCGGAGCACCTAAAGCATAAAATTGAAATTTGTGCTGATCATTTAGCATGTAAGATGCACCTAAATAATATGCATAAGCATCAGTCCAGGTACCAAATGTATATCCTTCACCGGTCTTTTTAACAACTGTCGCTGCGAAAGCAAGCTTGTCATCCATTATAAGACCTGAATGGTAAGAAAGAGTTGATTTTAAAAATCCCCAAGCGCCAACTTCCTGCTTAAATGAGCCACCTTTTTCTTGTGCAGCAGCATCAGTAATTATATTCATACTACCTCCAATTGAAGGAGTTGCTAGATTTTGAGCGCTTAGACCTTTTTGCAATTGAATAGAAGTTGTCGCATCCGCTACACCATCCCAATTGGACCAATACACCCAACCATTTTCCATATCATTTACAGGTATACCGTTAATCATAACAGCTACATTTCTTTGGTTAAAACCTCTAACATTAATCCGCGCATCTCCTGCACCACCACCTTGACCAGTAGCATAAACACTAGGCACTGTATTTAGAGCAAGTGGAATATCCTGGGAACCTAACCTAAGTGCTATATCTGCTTTGGTAACATTAGTGTAAGCGACAGCTGTTTTGTCCCCAGCACGAGATGCTAGGACTTCAAGACTTGACATTTCGATTACACTTGGGACAAGATTAAAATTTAACTCCTCAGAATCGGCAAATTGATTTAAATCTTCATACCCAATAGCAGAGACTGACAATTCAGAACCAATCTCTAAACTTTCAATCGTATAAGAACCTTCCTCATCTGAAGCGGTCCCAATTTCAGACCCTACAACTATTATGTTGGCACCGGGAATAGGGCTACCTGTCTCTAAATTAGTAACAACGCCAGAAACATTAATATTTTCTGACTGAGCTTCATCACTGAAATCATCTTGAGCATTAATTAAGTTAATGGACAGCAAAAATGATAAAACAAAAGTAGATATGATTTTGTACTTCAAGTTAAATCCTCCGATTTTTTATTTTTTAATTAAAATAGAATATAAAGAAATTGTATATCAACAATACGTTCTCATGTTAAAAATTTATACATTTAATTGTTAAAATTACAATACATTAATTTAAGCTAAATAATACAAATAAATTATTTTTTCTTAGAGTCGAATGGGAAAACTTTAAATGTTTTTAATTTTTTCTTTGTACCAATCTGGCGCAAGGGCAAATAAAATCGAAATTCCCAATCCTATAATTATGTTAATAATAAAAATTTTCATAGAGGATGAATTTGCCCTATATAATGGCATTCGCGGCCTATCTATAGTTATGATTAAATTAGATCTACTTATTAATTCAATTTGAGTCAATTCCAACTCTGTTTTAAGTGTAGTGAAAATTTCTACTTGGACATCAACTTCCCTTGAAAGCCTATCTTCTTCAAGAATAAGTAGTGGTGATGATGCAATCATTCTATTTGTTTCTCTAAAAGTTTTGAGTTTTTCCTCAACAATTATTAATTCTTTGTTTACCTCATTTATTCTTAATGTTATGTAATCCAATTTTTCATTTAACTGATCTTTTTCATAGTTTTTCAATGTAATACCTAATTCATCTATGATATTTTGTGCAATTTTCATTGAAAGGCTTGGATCCTCTGTTGTCACTCTAAGAGAAATAATAGAAGTTTTTCTATTAGGAATTACAAGAATTTTATTACTTAATATCTCAACTGCATTTAATCTAGAAACACTATCCCAATCAAGAACTTTAGTGTCTGCACCTAATAATATATTTATAAGTTTAATATTTTTAAAATTTTTAAAATTATAGGATTTATTCAAAATACTATTTAAAAAATTATAACTGTATATAATATTAGGAAATACTCTAGGGCTAAGTGTACCACCGCCTCCCTTTGACAATCCACCCAATCCAAATTGAGATGCTATATTACTAACACCTGCATTTGAATTTTGTTCAGATGATGGAATTATCAACCCTACAGAACTGTATAAAGGCACATACAAAAAATTTAAATACAATGTAACAATTATTAATATCGTTATAAATGAAGCAAAAAGCATTTTTTTCTTATTTAAAAGCTTTCTGTAAATCATTACTAAATTTTGAATGATAGGCTCACTTTCTTCTAATTTACTATCATTTCTAAATTTTAAATCTATATCATCATAAGGCCTATTACTTGTTCTCCTCAAACTTTTTTTTAATTCTCTTAATTTTCTTACATACTTATATGGTACATGATTTCTAGATTTCCAATTACTAACTACTTGAGGAGTCACACCTAATTCTTTTGATATGTCTGCAAGTCTATCAGTTCCAAAATCTTTTTTAAATATTTTGTATAAATCGTCGAATTTCATATTAAATCAATTTCGTTTGTGAGTTTTTGAAAAGAAATATGTTTTTTCATGCTATCGGGCAGCTAAAATCAAAACTAGATAAGCTTGACTTAAATCAGCCCAAATTGATGTTAGATTAGTGGCATATTCTGTAAAGCTGAATTTCGTTTCAGGCTTAATCGGAATAATTATTTTGGAACCGTCTTTAATTCTAGGACTTTTAATTAACCCATTTTTTTTGTTAGTACCATCTGGATATATTACATAAGACTGAAGCCTATCAGCATCTTTTGTATAACCCCCAGCCATTTTAACATAATCAGATAAA
>MDSV01176598.1_pt1 | contig 24845 bp, 11 predicted proteins | sample 810851 | NCBI WGS metagenome assembly MDSV01 (sample SAMN05326640, study PRJNA326480) | marine metagenome | isolation source: seawater | place: Atlantic Ocean: North East | collected 2012
CGACGCCGACGACGACGACGCCGCCGACGACGACGCCGACGCCGACGCCGACGTCGAGGCGCGCTCGGCGGCCGCCGCGACCCTCGGGGGTTCTCAACCCGGCGATTCGGCCGCCTCGACTTCGGCGCCGAGCCCTTCGGCTTTGATCGACACCTTCCCCCCGGTGTGGGTCACGAAGTGGGTGGACTACACGAGCAAGTACGGATTGGGGTACCGGCTCTCCGACGGCACGTTCGGGGTGGTGTTCAACGACGCGACCAAGATGAGCCAGGAGAGCGCCACCGAGATTTCCGACGAGCGGACATTTCCGTCGGGGACGTCCGGGACGTCGGAGGCGCGAGACCCCGCCGGGGACCGCCTGGAGTACCGCGAGCGCGCGAGACGCGGGTCGGGATCGAACCAGGGTCGGCGCGGCGGCGACGCGCGCGCGTTTCCGGGTCCGCCGCCGTGCGTCGCGTTTTCCGCCTCCGCCGCCCCCCCGGCGGGTCTGGAGAAGAAGACCAAGCTCATGCGCCACTTCCGCGGGTACCTCGCCAGGGACGGACGGAGCGCGGTGGAGCGCTCGGCGGGGGGCTTGTTCGATGCCGAGCGCGCCGTGTGCGGCGCGAACGAGAAGGAGCAGCGCGACGGTCATCAAAAAATGAAAAGGGACGTTTTGCCGCGCGCCGTCGCGGAGACGCGCGCGGCGGCAAAAAAACATTTTGCGTCGGCGTCGTCGCCGTACTCGGCGCCGTACTTGCCGCACGTCAAGAACTGGCTGAGGACGAAGCACGCGATTCTGTTCCGTCTGTCCAACCGGACCATCCAGGTGAACTTCACGGACGGGTCGGAGATTTTGCTGAGCTCGGAGGCGCAGGCGTGCGTCTTCAGTCGCGGAAAAACGGGGACGCGCGCCGCGCACCGCCTCGCGTCGCTCCCGGCGGATCCCGAGCTGCTTCGGCGGCTGCGCTACGTCAAGGAGGTGCTGCACCAGCTCGTGCACAGAGCCTGACGCGGCGCGCGTTTCGTGGACAGCGTGGGCGTGGTGTGGGTGCGACGACGCGAACGCGTCGCGTCGACGACTCGAATGGAACGAACGCGTCGCGTCGACGCCGTCGTATAATTCGCGCGCGTCCCGTCAAAAAAAAGAAACCGAAGCCGATCTCGAAGGAGTGCCGAACCCGATCCCTCGGGGGAGCGTCTCTCCCGTCTCTTCTTCGTCTCGTTCGCGCTTTCCGCGTGGAGGGACCCACGTCGTCCCTCACTCGTCTTCTACCTGCTTTTGTTCGGCCGGCCCTTCAGCCGGTCGTCCCGCGCGGCGTCCTTCCCGTCCCCCGCGTACTGCGCGTCCCGCATCTCCGCGACGGATTGCTCGCGCTGCCGCACGGACTTGAACGCGAGCGGCGCGGCGGCGAGGGCGAGGCCGACGCAAACGCCGAGCAGCACCAGCGGCTGCGACGCGGGGGGCTGCGCGCCCTTCCGAAGCGGCTTCGCCGCGGAGGCGAAGCCCCGGGACGATGGTCTCCACGCGTCCGAGAGCATTTGAGCGGAGAGAGTAGTGATGACGTCGGGGGAAACCGACGTTTTATCAGTTTTCTGACTTGACGCTATCGGCAATCGTGATAACACCGGTCAAGCGAGTTTTCAGTCTTCGTTTCGTGAGATTCCTTACACGCACCGAGCATCAACGCGACGGTTCAGAACTTGAGACTTCTGAGGCTCTGCTTGCGCGCGAAAAAAGGCGGCTGCCGTGAAGAGAACTTTTCCGCGCATCTCACCGCCACACGCGCGCGCCCGTCGCCGCTCCCGCACACTTCCACCTTCCACGCAAGATGGCTCCCAAGAACAAGAAGAAGGGCGGAAAGAAGCCCTCGGACGTGCGTTCTCCCGGTGTCCTTCCCCGTCTCGGACCGAACCCGTCGCCTCGGATGGCGCGAAGATAAAACGCACCTCCGGCGGCGGGTCCCGTCCGCGATCGCGCCTTTTCGTCGTCTCGTCGCCTCTCCGCGGACCACCTCGCGGCTCTCCACCGCGCCGCCGCGCGAGCGCTGACCCTGACGACGCGTCCTTCCCGCGCTCCCTACCACAGGTCACCCCCGAGCAGAAGAAGGCGGCTCAGGAGGCGAAGGCGCTCGGGAACAAGGAGTTCGTGGCTGGTCAATTCGACGCCGCCGCGAAGCACTTCACCGCCGCCATCGAGAACGATCCCACCGATCACGTGTTTTTCTCGAACCGGTCGGCGTGCTACGCCTCGGTGGGCAAGCTCAACGCCGCCATCACGGATGCGGAGAAGTGCGTCGAGCTGAAACCCGACTGGGGCAAGGGGTACTCCCGCCTCGGCCTCGCGCTGTACAAGAAGGGCGACCTCGCGGGCGCGCAGAAGGCGTACGCCGCGGGGCTGGCGTGCGACCCCAACAACGTGCAGTGCAACGACGGGCTCGCCGAGGTGCGCGCGCGCAAAGAATTGCTCGCCGCCAACGCCGATCGCGCCGCGAAAGACATGGCCAACCTCGAGGCGATGGCCCCCGAGGACCGCTACGTCGTCGGCATCGATCTCGGCACCACCTACTCGTGCGTCTCCGTGTGGAAGGACGGCGAGGCGCAGGTGCTGGCCAACTCGGAGGGCGACCGCACCACGCCCTCGTGGGTCGCCTTCACCGACGACGGCCGATTGGTCGGCGACGCCGCCAAGAGACAGGCGGCGCAGAACACGAAGCGCACGCTGTTCAACGTCAAGCGCATCATCGGGCGGCAGTTCGCGGAGTGCGCGGAGGAGATCAAGATCATGCCCTTCGACGTCGTCGAGGGCGAGGGCGGCAAGCCCTTGATCCAGGTGGAGGTTGACGAGGAACAGAAGACCTTCTCCGCGGAGCAAGTCTCCGCCATGGTGCTGGAGAAGATGAAGAAAACCGCCGAGGTGGCGTTGGGATGCCCCATCAAGAAAGCGGTCATCACCGTGCCCGCGTACTTCAACGACGCGCAGAAGCGCCAGACCAAGGACGCGGGCGCGATCGCGGGCCTGGATGTGCTCCGCATCATCAACGAGCCCACCGCGGCGGCGCTCGCCTACGGCCTCGACAAGAAGGGCACCGAGGAGGGTGTCGGCGGCGAGGGCGCCGACGCGACGGCGCAAACCGCCAAGAAGCAGAACATCCTGGTTTTCGACCTCGGCGGCGGTACGTTCGACGTGTCGCTCCTGAACATCGAGGACGGCGTGTTCAAGGTGCTCTCGACCGCGGGAGACACGCACCTCGGCGGCGAGGACTTCGACACGAAGCTCGCCGAGGACGTCGCCGCGCAACACGCGAAGAAGTCCGGCGAAGACATCTTCACCGGCGACGACAAGGCGCAGCGCAAGTTGCGCACGGCGTGCGAACGCGCGAAGCGCATGCTCTCTTCGTCCACCGGCGCGACGATCGAGGCGTTCATCGGCGACCACGAGATCAACATGCCGTACACGCGCGCGCGGTTCGAGAAGGTGTGTGAACCTCTGTTCCTGCGGTGCCTCGAATCCGTCAAGCGCGTCCTCGACGACGCCAAGATGAAAAAGACGGACGTCGACGAAATCGTGCTGGTCGGCGGGTCGACGCGCGTGCCGCGCGTGCAGACGCTGCTCAGCGAGTACTTCGACGGCAAGACCCTGAACAAGTCCGTGCACCCCGACGAGGCGGTGGCGTACGGCGCCGCCGTGCAGGGCGCGATTCTGTCCGGCGTGCGCGACTCGGCGACCGCGAACCTGCTGCTGGTGGACGTCATCCCGCTCTCGCTCGGCATCGAGGTGGAGGGCAAAAGCTTCGCCAAGGTTGTGCCGCGCAACACCCCCGTGCCGTGCAAGAAGAAGCAGGAGTTCACGACGGTGTACGACTACCAGGACGAGATCGACGTGCGCATCTTCGAGGGCGAGCGCTCGAACACGGACGGCAACCACTTGCTCGGGGAGTTCCAGATCACCGGCGTGGAGCGCGCGAAGAAGGGCGAGCCCAAGATCGACGTGCAGTTTGAAGTGAACACCAACGGTTTGCTCACCGTCACCGCGCGCGACCGCGAGACGGGCGCCAACGCGGAGGTCAAGCTGCAGCACGACCGCGGCCGTCTGACGCCCGAGGAGATCGCGCGCATGTGCGCCGAGGCGGAGGCGATGCGCGCGGAGGACGAGCGCGCCGAGCGCGAGTTCGAGGCGGCGATGGAGCGCGGCGAGGCGTGATTTTTTTTCGTCGCCTCGCGGCGCGGCGCGACGCGAAGGGCGAAGCGGCGAAGCGAGGCGAACGCGACGCGAAAAATCGTCAAGGTAGTCTATATACGTACACGACTCTATCACACGACTACATGGATTCGTGACGATACGCGCTCGATTTTTGGACGTACCGTCGATCCGCCTCATCGTCGCGCTACGAGACGAACCTCGCCCCCCGACCTCGCGCCTCGTCTCGCCTCGTCGCCGCGCTGCGCCGCGCCCGGTCCGCCGCGCGCTCCGTCTCGGCGGCGACGCGCGCGCGGTACCTCGCGAAGGGTTTCTTCCCATCCCCCGCGCTCCCGAGCACGTCCACGCCCGTGGTGCTTCCCTCCGCGCCCACCAGCCAGATCTCGGCATCCTCCAGCCCCTCCGCGAGGCGCGCGTCGTGCGTGGCCACGACGATTCCGCCCCGAAACGCGTTCAGGCCCGCGATGAGCGCCTCGACGGACTCGAGGTCCAAGTGGTTGGTGGGCTCGTCCAACAGCAGAAGGTTTTGCGGTTTCGCGCACAGCGCCGCGAACGCGACGCGGCTCTTTTGCCCGCCGCTCAGTTTCGCGAACGGGACGACGTGCGCGTTGGACTCCAAGCCGGCTTGCCCCAACCGCTTGCGCGCTTCCTGCGCGGTGAGGGAAAACCTCCGCTCTAAAAGCGCGCAGGCGCTGAGGCTCTTCGAAGAGGTGTTCTCGTCGTCGGCGAACAACGCATCGTGGTGCTGGTCGTGCCTCCCGACGCGCAGATCGCGATGCGCGTGGACTTCCCCCGCGGCCGGAACGAGATCGCCCACCAGGAGCTTCAGAAGCGTCGATTTCCCACACCCGTTCGGCCCGACGAGCACGATCCTGGACTTGGAGTGCACGCTGAACCGGAGGTTGGCGAAATCGACCAATCGGCGCTTCGCGCCGGCCGTCCCGCCGACGACTGGCGCCTCGACGGCGAAACACGCGTCTAAAACCGCGATCGTCGGGCGGTCGTCTTCCGACGCCGGGAACGCGAACGACACCTGGTACTCGCGCGGCTTGAGCAACAACCCGTCCGCGTCCAAGTCAGAAGTCGAACCGGTTTTATTAGCGGTCGCGTCGGTTCCTTTCTTCTTAGCGCCGAATGTTCCAGCCTCCTGAAGCACTTTCCGCGTCGCCGCGTCGCCGCTCATCCCCGCTTTCGTCTTGAGATTTTTCAAGCGCGCCCGCTGCGCGTCGTAGCGCGCCTTCTCCTGCTTGAACCGCTCGGGCGCGGCGGCGAGGAAACGCCAGACGTCGGCGTGTTTCTGCGGAACGAGCTTCTTCTTGAAGTGGTCCAAGTGCACGAGGTGGGTCGCCGTCTCCGCCACGAAGTCGGCGCTGTGCGTCACGAGAAGCACTGCCGTGTTTTTACACTCGTCGCCGTTGAGGTAGGACGCGAGCCAGATCGCGGCGGGCATGTCCAAGTGGTTCGTGGGCTCGTCCAGCAGTAACAAGCCGGGGCGCAGAAACAACGCCACCGCCAAAGCGGCGCGCATCCGCCACCCGCCTGACAACGACGCTAACGGCGCGTTTTGCTTCCACTCGTCGAACCCGAGGCCGGTCAAGATGCGTCGCGCGCTCGCCTCCGCGGCGTACGCGCCGCGCCGCTCCAGCTCGCTCGAAATCTCGCCCAGCCGCGACGCCGCCGAGCGCCACTCCGATTCCGACATAGGGGTCTTCGCGGGAAGGATTTTTTTTTTGATCGGAGTAGTAGTACCTTCTACGTTCGGAGTCTCGTCAGTCGTCGTCGTCTCCGACTCCGACGCGTCCTCCATCCTCCGTATGATCTCCTCTTCTTCCTGCTGCAGCCGCGCGGCGGCGGCGTCGCAGCCGCGCAAAGTCTCAAACGCCGACGCGCTCGGATCGGCGTCCAGCTCCTGCGCGACGCACGCGACGTCGCGGACCGAGGCGCGGATCCGGCCGGAAGCCACGAGCCGGACGAGCGTCGATTTCCCCGAGCCGTTCGCCCCGAGCAACGCCACCTTCGCGCCCCGCGGCACGCGCAAGTCCGCGTCTTCCAGCAGCGTCGCGCCGCGAATCGACACGTCGAGGCCCGAGACGTCGACGACGGCGTCCGTCGGCGTCTCGTCTTTTTTTTTCCTCCTTCCCGCGTCGTCGTCGTCGTCGTTCGCGCCCCCCCGCGCGCGGACGGACACCGCCTCGAGCGCGCGCGCCCAGCTCTCCGGCATGGAGAGCGCGGGGTGCGCTTCGCGTTTTGCGGCGTTCGCCGCCTTCTCGGGGTCGGGGTCGGCGTCGACGCTCGGCAGACGGCCTTCTTTTTCCGCCTTGGCGAACGCGCGCTTCTCCTTGCCGGTGAGCTTTTGCCCGTCCCGGACCTTCACGACCAACGCCCTGAGCTGATCCTCGAGCGAGACGATGTCGCCTCCGGCGCTTCCGGTGTCGGCGCGCTCGGTTCCGACGGCGTCGCCCGAGGCGCGCGCGTCCGCGCCCGCCGCCGCCTTCGCCTCGCGCCGCGCCTTCGCGGCCGCGCGCGCCTCCTCCGCGGCTTTGCGCTCCTCGAGCTCCGCGACAGAGATGGCGTTTCCGAGCGCGTCCACGGTCATCGGACCCTTGGGTTTCTTGCCCATGGTGCGACTCGAGCTCGGACGCTTCTAGGAGCGTTCGGAGGATGCGATCGGGCGTCCACGAGACTCGCCGCGAGCGCGCACCCCGTGGGACGCCTCGGTGCGACGTCGGATCTCCCGAGCTTCATCCTCGGAAAAGTGCTTGACAGGCTGACAAAAGAAAAGGAAAACTCGCACGCGATCCCCACCCGAACTCTTTCCTCGTCACTTTCCTATCCAACAGACCCTGCCTTCTTCGCCTTCCCTTCAGTGGGTGACCGCGTCCGGGCGGACGCCATGGAGGTCGAACCGGACGCGTCCGGCGAGCGCGTGGAACGCGTCCGCGGCGATGGACACCACGAGCCTCCTCGCGCGTCGTCGGCCCGGGACGACGTGTCTTCCCATCTGTACCGCTTCGAGAGGAAAATCGTGCGGGACCTCGCGTGGGCCTTGACGTCCCCGCACGTCGTGGGCGACCCGGAGAGGGAGCGCGCGGAGGTCGAGACAGCGTCGACATCGTCGAAACACGCGCGACATCCGCGTGTGTTCCCGGACGAAGACGCCGCTTCGCTTTTCACGGATTCCATCCCGTGGCTGGACGCTCTGGATGCCGACCCCACGCACCTGCTGGATTGGATCGGAAGCCAGCGCGGAAGCAACAAGCTGGGTTTTTACTTCGGCGCCCTGGTGGAGTACGGCGTGCGGTTCAACCCTTGTTTACGCGCGGAGGCTGTCACCACGCACAGACAAGTGGCGTGTGCGCTCGGGGCGGGTCGGATGGTCGGCCAGCTCAAGCTCGTCTTCCGCGCGCGAACCGCGGTGACGCACTGGGAATACAACGTGAAGTACTTCGTCGACGCCGGAGCGTGTTTCGATCCGCCGACCGATGAAGGATCGGAATCCGTCGCCGACGCGTCTAAAAGCGTCTCCGACGAATCTCGCGACGCGTCTTACGTCAGCGCGTCGTTCGCGACGCGCGTCGACCGGGAAAAAGACGACTTGCGCGATTGGCGGTCGCGCGGCGTGACGCCGCCCCCCGCCGGCGACTCGTGTTACGTCGGGCCGTTTCTGCACGAGAACCTGCACATCCGCGTCCGCGAGGCTTCGCGTAAGCTCGCGCTCGCGAAGCACCCCAACGTCGAGGCGTGGCTCGACCGGTGGGCGAGCGAGGAACTCGAAGGCGAGTCCATCGAGTTGACCGAGCTCGGGAAGAGGCTGAAGACGGCGAACCCTCACGGCGGCGAGGCGAAGACGCGCGAACGGAAACACACGTCGCAGCAGATTCTTCGGGGGTTTCTTTTTTACCCGCTGCGCGGCGACGGGCGCGGAGGAAGCGCCACGTGGCACGACGCGCGCGCGCGCGGCACTGCCAGCGACGCGCACTTGCGCGGCTGGTGGGTGCGGACGCCGGAAGAGCTGCTCGACGTCAGGGCGGCGAACGAGCGCACTAAACAAAAAGACGCAAACGAATCCGTTTGTGCGACGTCGTTCGCGGAGAACGACGGATCGGACGGCGACGGCCGCATGTGGGCTCTGTTTACGCGCAAGTGCCACTGGCTGGGCCCTTGCGTGGCGACGCACGTCCCCGACGCCGCGCTTCGCGACGGCGCGGACACCGAGTGGGTGGTGCGCGGCGTCCCCGAGCTCAACGTGCGCGACGTCGAGGTCGTGCCCACCGGCGCGGTCGTGGCGGCGGCGCGTCGCGTGCTCGAGCTGAGCGACCGGGGCGTGCTGGTCGCCGAGCTCGTGAAGACGGCGAAAAAAAAAAAGATGGACGCGAACAACAAAAACGGCGCTCCCAGCGACTTCGAGTGGCGCGAGTCATCCAGGGGGTTCGTGCTTCCCCCGGACTGGGACCCGTGGCCCACCGCGCTGCGCGTCGACCCGTTCCGCCGGCGGTACGAGCGCGAAAAGAGCGGCGCGTACGACGAGCGCTACGGCTCCGTCGTCGACCCCGCGGGAAAACGTCCGCCCGCCGCCGGCGCGCTTAAAGAGGTGGTCTTCGACGAGATGTACCCCGACCGCGAGGACGTCGAGGCGCTGGGTGACGACGTGCGGGTAGGTCCCCGGCGCGTTTTCAAGGGCGCGATCAGCTGGAAAACCGAGCGCGACGAGAAGACCGCCTCTGAAATCGCGCGAGTGCGTGTTCGGGTCCGGCGGACGTTTTCCCCGTTTTCTGTTTTACGCCTTTTTCTTCGACGACGACGGTTTTCTGTTTTCGTCGTCGAGCGAAACGTCTCCGCGACGCGACGCGACGACGTACATCACCCAGCGAGAGGACCGCGACGACTCACCTGAAACGCGGTTCGCATCGGCGAACGATCATCGCGCGACGACGACCGTCGTCGCGTCGATGCGCCGTGACTGACCGAAGCGCGTCCGTTTCCGTTTCCGTTTCTCTTGCAAACGCGTTTGGTTTCCGCAGGTGCGCGACTGGGGCTCGCGGGACGAGAGGCGTCGCCGCGACGCGTCGGCGACGTGCGTCGGGAGTCTGGCGGGTCAAAACACGCCGAGCGGCTCGTTTCGCGATTTCGCGACGCGTGATGGAGTACGCATCATCGACTCCTCCGCGGCGGACGGCCAAAAACCGCCGTCTCTCCGACCTGGCGCGCGCGCCGGCGTTTCGTTCGCGAACGCCGCGCGCGGCGTCGCCGCGCGCGGCGCCGCGCGCGCGGCGCGCGCGCTTCTGGTCGCCGTGAGGGACGCCATCGACGCCGAGGGCTCGGTGGTTCGGCCGGCGCGACCGACGCTCGTGCGCGCTTTGGCCGCCATCGGGGGCGCGGACGAAACCGGGACGCTCACCGACGAACGCGTTCCAGTCATCGACGGGTTCTCCGGTCGCTCGGCGCGCGACGCGGAGGCTGAATCGATGCGCGCCTTGGTCGAGGCGGCGACGCGCGGCGCGGCGGCGTGCTTAGCGGCGCTCGACGACGTCGCCGACGCCGACGCCGACGACGACGACGACGACGAAAACGACGCCGACGACGTCTTCTCGACGGCGACCCGACGTTTCTCCATGTCGACGCGCCGCGCGGTGTCGCACGCGCTTCTCGACGCGCTCGGCCCGGCGACGCGCCGAAACGGCTGCGTCGGGGACGCATTCGCGCCGCAAGTCGCGGCGGTGTTCGCCAAGTGCCTCGGCTCTGAAAAAAACGCGCTTCGCGAGACGTCGTTCCGCAAGACCGGCGTGTGCCCCAGAGTCGCCGTGCGGTTCGCCAAGATTATGCGCGTCCCGCCGGCGCTTGCCTTGCCGTTCCCGGGCGCGGCGACCGAGCTGGCGGAGGCGCTGGTGGAGGCCGTCGCCGTCGAGAAGACGTCTCCGAAGACGTCTCCGAAGAACGTCGGCGGCGCCACCGCCGCGAGCGTAGCGAGCCTCGAAGCGAGCCTCGAAGCGAGCCTCGAAGCGAGCTCGGCTTCCTCTGCGCGCACGCGAAGACGCTCCCAACTCGCCGCGCGCACGGACGCTCCCGCGTCGCGCGCCGGCGCCGTCGCCGAACTGCTCGCGTGGTCCGGCGAGAGCGCCGGGGTGTCGCGCGCGCTCGTGGAGAGACTCGCGGACGCGTGCGTCGACGCGGGGCACGCCTCGGCGGCGGAGACGCTCATCAGTAAGGCGGTTTTTTCGGGAACAACCGAAACCGCCGAGAAAAAAAAAGCCTCTCACACCCGCTCGCTGCGTTTGCGCTTGGCGCAGACGCACGCGGACGCGGGGAACCACCGCGCGGCGAGGCGGCTCGCCGGCGAGAGCCTCGCGGAGGAGCTCCGCGACGACTCGGAGGAGGCGTTTCCGTTTCACCGCGGCGCCGCGACAGACGCGGGTCATCCGTCGAAAGAAAAAGAAACGGACGCGGAAATATTTTTTTCGGGAAACGGCCTCGAGTCGGCGCTCGGCGCGCGCGGGAGCGAACGCGTGCTTTTGGCGAACGACGCCGACTCGCTCGCCGCCGCTCGAGCGTGGCTCGAGCGCGCGCTCGCGCGCGCGCGCGAACCCGGCGAAACCGGCGAAACCGGCGAAACCGACGCGTCGACCCCGATCGTGGGCTTCGACTGCGAGTGGCGCCCCGGCCCGGGCGACGCGCGCGCGAACCCGGTGACCGTCGCGCAGTTCGCCGCGGGGGGGGCGCGTCGTCGCCTTTCGGCGAAGGCGACCGTCGCGCGCTTCGCGGAGGAAACGAAAACGGAAACGAAAACGAAGGACGACGCGGCGAGCGACGCGGAAGAAACGACGTCGACCATCCCCGCGAGCGCCGTCGTGCTCGATTGCGCGGCGGTGTTCGGCCCCTCCGCTTCCGTCTCTTCGGCCGCCGGGGCGACGGCGTTCGTCCGCCGCGTCTTCGCCGAGTGCCTGCTCGTCGGGTTCGGCGTGGCCGGAGACGCGCGAAGGCTCGTCGCGAGCTACCCCGAGCGTTTCGAGCGTGAGCCGCCGGCGCTTACCGCCGCCACCGTGTGTGTGCGCGACGTCGCGACGACGCTCGGCGGCTCGGCCGACGGCGAAGTCGCGTCGTTGTCGACGCTGTGCGCCGCCGTGTTGGGACCAGCGAACGCGCTCGATAAGACCGAACAGACGTCTCGCTGGGACGAACGGCCGCTGCGCGCCTCGCAGATTCGGTACGCCGCGCTCGACGCGCTCGCGCCCAGGCTGGTGCTCTTCGCGCTGCTCGAGAAGCGCGCCGCGCGGATGTTCGAAGGCGACGTCGGCGAAGCCTGCCGGCCCTGGACCAAGGTACACGCGCTCCACTCGTCAGTTAAGGGCGGCTCGGTTCGGGGTAGCTCGCGCCGATTAAACGACGCGTCGAGTAGTCACACGAAGGAAGACAGACTCTGCCCGCGGACGGACGCGGACGTGCGCGCCGCGTTGGCGAAACTGGGCGCGCTCGGCGTCGACGAAGGCGACGACGCGACCGGCTTTCGCGCGACGGACGGCGACGACGAAGATTCGCGTCTGCGCGTGGTGGACGGGTTTCGCGAGCGTTTCGCGGCGGCGGAAGATGAGCGCGACGCGCCGCGCGACTCTTCCGGGACCCACCACGGTGGGTCCCGACGCATGTCGAAGCCGCTCCTGTGTAAGACTTTGGCGGTGGTCGCCGAGCGCGTCGGCGACGGGCGCGTCGAGCTCGCGGCGACGTGCGTCCTCCCCGCGCGCGATTCCGTCCGGCTGGACATGACCAAAGTCGCGGAGGCGCTGGGCGTGGAGACCGCGGCTGAAAAAAACGGAAACGACGACGAAAAAGGAAAAGCCACCGGCGGCGGCGTTCGTCTGCGCTTAGCGAACGAGACCGAACTCAACCTTCTGTTCGGGTTCGCGTCCGGGTCCGTCGGACCGTTCGGGCTGCGCGATCTGGAAGCCGTCTCTGACGCCTCTGACGTCTCTGACGTCTCTTCGCCGGCGGAGGACGACGCGACGCGCGCGATTAAGCGCGTCGCGGGAACGAGCGAGACGGCCGTAGCCCGCGTATCGCTGATGGACGCGTCGCTCATCACGAGCGACATCTCCGCGGCTAAGACGATCGCCGTCGGCGGGGGCGCGCCCGACGTGAAAGTCGTCGGGACGGCGCGCGCCGTGGCTCGACACGCTAAGGCGCGCGTCGCGCGCATAGCCGTCGCGCTCGCGTAGGTAGTCTACTAGTGTTAGTATTATTCGTCGTCTATGTAGTACCATACGCGTGAAAAAAAGCGTTTTTCGTCTCCCGTCTCGTCACCCCCTCAGGCTGCGCTCGAGCACGAGGGGCAGCGTGCGCACGACCCTGGTGCTGAGTATCCCCCCCGGCGCGTGCCTCGCCATGATCTGCTGCAGCAGCACACACCCCACCGCGAACCCGGCGTGCACGGCGAGAGGCGCGCCCTCCGCCGCCGCGCGGCGCAGCGCCGCCGCCGGCGCGAAGAGAAGCTTCGCGAGGGACGTTTTTCTTTTTCCGTTCGGTCGCGTTCGCGGCGTTCGACTCGAACCGGTTTCGCGATTCGGTCTCGAGGCGCCGCGAGGTCCGTCGGAGCCGTCAGAGCCGACGAGGCTCGAGTCAGAAGCGCCGACGAGTCTCGAGACGGGCCGCCGCGCCGCGTCCCCCTCGCGCTCGTCGCCGCGCAGGTATCGCCCGCCGAGCCGGCGCCCGCGGCCGGCGCCCCGCATGCCGACGCCGCCGCGGACCATCTTCGGCGCGTAGACGGTGATGAGCCCGGCGAGGCACCCCGCGAAGTGCGCGGCGAACGTCCCGCTGCTCGGGCTGATCAGAGTGTTCACGCAGAGGTCCGCCCAGAACGCGAACCGCGCGGGTACGGGTACGACGCCGAAGAGAAGCGAGACGGCGTCGCGGGGTTTTTTGTCGCACGCGGCTACTTTCAGAGCGTAGTTGACCCCCGAGAAGCCGATAACGCCGGAGGTGTAGAACGGTAACGAAGCCGGGTTTCGCGGTCGCGCGAACCCGCGCGTCGTTCGACGCGTCAGCGCGATGGGAACCCCGTTCGCGTCGGTGTCCAGGCCGAAGTTCCGGTCGAACGCGGCGTTCGCGTCGGCGAGCCATCTGTCGACGGCGCCCGCGCCGCCGCGGCCGCGCAGTTTACGTTCCAAGGACGAGAGACCCACCAGGACGAATTGCGACGCGCCGAGCGCGACGCACGCGCGCTTGAGAAACTTGCGCCCGCCCTCGCGCGACTCCAACGCCGAGCCGTCCTGCAACAACGCGGACACGTTTCCCAGCAGGTGGAACGCGTCGCGGTGCACGAACGCCGACGTCACCACGCGGTCGAGCTGGTGCAAGTGCAGCACCGCGTAGGGATTGAGGCAGACGTCCCCGAACCACACGCCGCCGGGTTTCAGGAACACGCCCGCGTTCACGAGCGCCAGCGCTAACGTGACCGGGGGTATCGACCCTCCGTTCCGCTCCAAAACCCCGCGCACCACACCCAGGGCTTGCCACGTGACGAGCGCGATCTCGGGCGCGTGCGCGTCGAGGTCGAGCGGCAGAGGCAAGTTCGGCCCGACGAGTCGCCGCCCGACCGAGCTGAACCGCGCGTTCGCCACCGCGCGCTCTGCGGTGTCCGTCAGCGAGGACACCGGCGACGCGTACGTAGCTCCCGGCATGCGAAGGGCGCGGAGGCGAGCGGGAGTCGCGCGCGGCGAGGTCTGTCTGGGTTTCGCGCGTTCCGAAGTTCATCAAGCCGCAAAAAGCAAAATGCTGACTGCTCAGCTGAGTCATCAGGCTGATGACTCAGCTGCAGACTGCAGACTGCAGACTGCAGACTGCAGACTGCAGACTGCGTGCCAAACTTCGGCGGGGTTCGCACACGCCTCCGCGCCTCCAAGACGTCCGTGTATCGTCCGTAACGCGGGTGGAACGAGCGCCACGATGTTGTCGCTCGCGTCGGGCGCGTTCGCGCGCGTCGTCGACGCGCCGCCGGCGAACGCCCACGCGCGCGAGCCGACATCGCGCCCGCGCCCGTTTCGCGTCCCGCAACGGGCGAAATCGACACGGCCCGTCCCGCGAGGAGGCGTCGTCGCCTCCGCGCGCGCCGCCGCGTCGTGCGGGGAATCCCGCGCGCGCGCCGCGCTGCCGAGACGCGCGGCCGAGACGCGCGTCGTTCACGACCGGCTCCGCGCCCCCCTTCCCTCCGATCGAAGGGACCGGAGAGGCTCGACGCGCGGGCCCGCGCCCCCGCGCGCCGTCTTCGGCGTCGGCGAGGGGCTCGCCACCATCTCGTGGCCGCTGGTGAGCGCGTCGAACGCGTGGGGCGTGTGGGCCGCCATCTTCTGCGCGGGCACGTTCGGCCTGTGGGGGAACAAACAGAGGTGGGGCGCCAAGGTGGGCGGCGCGTCGCTCCTCTCCGCGCTCGGAGCGCTCGCGCTGAGCAACTTGGGGGTCATCCCGACGCGCGCCCCCGCGTACGACGCGGTGATCTCGTTCCTGCTTCCCCTCGCCGTGCCTTTGCTTCTGTTAACGGCGGACCTGAGACGCGTGCTGAGCTGCACGGGGCGCGTGCTGTGGTGCTTCCTCGTGGGGTCGATCGGCACGTGCTTGGGGAGCGTCTTGGCGTTTATGATAGTGCCCATGGCGTCTCTCGGCCCCGAACACGCCTGGAAGATGGGCGCGGCGCTTTTAGCGCGGCACATCGGCGGGGCGGTGAATTACGTCGCCGTGGCCGGGGCGCTGCACATCCCGGGCGACTTGGTCGCCGCCGGGCTCGCCGCGGATAATCTCATGAACGCGCTGTACTTCGCCGCGCTGTTCGCGATCGCGAGGAACGCCCAGCCGCCCGCGCAGGACGCGGACTACGACGACGCGAGCGACCCGGCGAACGCCGCGAGCATCCGCGACGAAGCCAAAGCCGACGTGATCCTCGCCGCGAGGTTGAGCAACTCGTTCGACGTGTTGAAAGGTTCCGCCGCGCTGTCGTTGTCGGCGGTCGTGTGCGCGGTCGCGGGCGCGATCGCAAACGCGATGCCGACCGCTTGGCTGAGCTTCGGGGCGGCGGCAGCGACGACGACGACGACGACCTCCGCCGCGGCGTCGGCCAATCCGCTCATGATTCCCGTCGCCACCCTGCTCACCGTCGCGTGCGCCACCGCGTTTCCCAAACGCGTCGGCGCGTTGGCGCCCTCCGGCGAGGCGCTCGCTGCGATCGTCATGCAGTGCTTCTTCGTGGTCATCGGCGCGAGTGGATCGATCCGCATGATGCTCAACACCGCGCCGAGTCTGTTTTTTTACTCGTTCGTGCAGGTGACGTTCCACTTGGGATTCACGATCTTCGCGGGCGAGCGTTTCGGGTTGAGACGCGCGGATCTCCTCGTCGCGTCCAACAGCAACGTCGGCGGGCCCACGACCGCCGCCGCGATGGCCGCCTCGAAGGGGTGGCGATCGCTGGTGGTGCCCGCGATGCTCACCGGCGTACTCGGGTACACAGTCGCGACGTTCGTGGGGCTGTCCCTCGGAACCGCCGTGCTCTCCAGGCTGGCGCTGACGTGATGTTACATCTCATCTCCTTTTACCTTCACGAAACGGGTCGTCTCGCAGCACTCGCCGTCGCCGAACGCATTTCGACGTCTCTTGTCAGGTTTTCGCACTTGAAACAACACCTCTTTCGTCGCCCTCGAAGGCGCGCTCGTGCGCACTTCTTATCCGCCGCGCAACCGCGCGAGCGCGCTTGGGAACCGCAAAGGGGCGCACGGTCGCGACACCGCGCGCGAGCGACCTCCGTCCGGTATGTTCGCCCCGGTCGCGACGCGTCCGGGCGCCGCGCGCGTCGCCGGCGACGTCGGGTCGTCCGCGCGGCGCCATCGTCCTTTCGGGATTAGGGTTGGCGCGAGACGGACGGAGCCGAGGCGGACGTTCGCCGGCGTCCGGACGTCTCGGTCCGACGCCGCGTCTTCGCGATACCCCCCCCGCCGCGTCTCGACCGTCGCGCGGGCGAACGCGCAGGCGAACACCCCCGCGGTGGCGCCCGCGCACCTGCGCGAGACGGTCACGCCCGTGCCTCCGGATGCGCTCGACGCGGACGGCGGCATGTCGCTCGCCGCGCAGCCCGGCATGGCGGCCGGGTTCGGGGACTTGACCGCGCACGACTTCCTGCGCGTCAACACCGAGCTTCCCGGGCTGAAGGTGCTGCACATCGACCCGCCGGTGGTGACGGTGGACGATTTCTTGACGGCGGAGCAGTGCGACGCTTTAGTCGCCGCGGCGCGCGATTCGGGCGAGATGCGTACGAGCGAAGTGGGCGGCGCGGACGGCGCGGCGAACGTGCGCACCAGTCGGACGTGCACGCTCGACTCGAAGGCGTTGACGGACCATCCCACGAAACGAGCGATACTGGACGCCACCGAGGCGCTGTTACCGCAGCTCGCCGGTTTGGCGAACGCGAAGACCGCGTTCAAGCGCCCGACGAGCGCGTCTCCGTTTTCGTACGAGCTCCCGCAAGTCGCGCACTACCGCGGGGGCGAGTACTTCAAGACGCACGAAGACGCGTTTCCCGCGCCTGTGGCGGATAAGAAAGGCTACCAGCGACGCGCGACGGTGCTGGTGTATCTGAACGACGTCGAGAAAGGCGGCGCCACGCGGTTCGAAAAGCTCGGCCCGTTGGATGTCGCGCCGAAAAAGGGAAAAGCCCTGCTCTTCTTTCCGGGCACGGGCGCGTCGATGCCGGACCCCCGCACCCTACACACCGCCGTGGAGGCGACGCGGGGACACGAAAAGTGGATCAGCCAGCTCTGGGTGTGCGCGTTCGCGGGGAAGCACGCGCCCGCGGGCGCGCCGCCCGGGCCGGGCGACCGCGCCGCGCGCCGAGCCGCGGAGAAGGAGGCCAAGAAGGCGGCCAAGAAGGCCAGGGGGGGGGGGGGGAAGGGGGGGAACTGATGAAACCGCGCGCGGGAGTAGGAGCTCGCTCGCTGCGTACTCCAGTCGCAGACGAACGACTCGAGACTCAGATCTCACTTCGAGATTTTCGAGATCCGAACCGCCGTGTGATCGACCATCGCCGGACCCTGAAAAACGCTCGCGACTTTTCGCGAAACCCCGAGTCGTGAGCCCTGTCTGTGCGAGCCGATAAAACGCCGTCGCTGTGCATAATCACCACGCGTCGAGCACTCGCGCGCGCACGCCGCGTGATACTCGCCGCCATGGCGTTCGATCTGGTCCGCGCGGTGGGTTTCTACGCCCTCGCGGGATGCGCGCACGAGCTCGCGCACGTCCTGGCGTACGCCTTCGTCGTCCTCGCGGGCGCGTACGGCGCCGTGGATGCGAACGTCGCGTACCCTGTGGAGCCGCACGGCGCGCCGTCGCTGCGATCGCTGCTCGCTGAGAACACGCTCGCGAACGTGGTGCTCGGCCGCCACGTGCGCTTCCCCGAGGCGTTCGAGACGCGGTGTGCGGGAGCGTTCGCGTTCGTGCGACTCGCCGGCTTCGCGGCGAGCCTCGCGATGGCGCTCGTCGCGGAGCGGCGGCATCGAAAACACAAAGACGGTCGCGACGAGACCGACGCGAGCGCGAGCGCGAAGCTTCGCTATTCGCCGCCCGTCTCTTCCGCGCGTCTGGCATTCTGGCTCACCGCGCTGGACGCCGCGATCACGGACGTGTTCGACGCGGCGCCGCGCGAGCCGTCGCAGCTTCTGTGCGGGAACTTCGGTCTGATCCTCCTGAACCACGCGTGGTGCTGTTCGGAGAATGGCAAAAAGGCCTTCGACGTGTTGGAGAAGATGGTGTACGTGACGATGATGCGCGGCGCGCAGAGCGGCGGCGTGGTGACGTTCGACGCTTCTGGAAGGAATGACGAAGCGAACGACAAAGCCGTCGCGCTCACGGGCAAGCGCTCGCGCGTGGTGAACATGAAACGCACGGACCTCTCCAAGCTCGTGCGCGCCAAGGCGGAGCGCGAGAGCGGAGGCGCGAAGATGGCGAGGCAGACGTCCCTCACGCGCGTCATGGTGGGGCACACCAGGTTCGCCACGACGTCCAAAGCGACGCTCGACGGCACGCACCCGCACCAGTGGTCGCCGCCGCAGGTCGTGCGCGTGTACGCGCAGAACCAGCGCACCCCGGGCGCGAGCGCCACGCGCGTGGAGAACTTCATCACGCACAACGGCGACTTTGACTTTTACAACGTCAACGGCGTTTGGGTCGAGCTCGGCGACGTGCAGGTGTACCTCGCGCGTTGTACGGGTTTCTGCGCGCCTTCCGTCGTGGACAGCGCCGCGATCGCCGGCGTGGTGGATCTGCTGAGAGCGCAGGGCAGCTTCGCGCTCGCCGCGCGGTTCGCGGTGTGCCTGGACATGCAAACCGCCTCGGCGGATTTCGAGGCGCCCGCGCCTTCGCTGGCGTCCTTCGAAGCCATCGGCGCCGCGTTCGAAAAAGAGCTCGACGCCTTTTTGTCGACGAACGAAAACACGAACGAGAGCGCCGCGAAGGCTCGCCTTTCCGTTCGCGAGATCGGCCTCGATCTCGATCGGCGAGACGCGCTGTGCGCGCGCGTGTGCGATCGGTTTGAAACCGATGAAACCGCGCGAGACGCGTTACGGTGCGTGCAGCCTTGGCTCGACGCCGAGCGCGGCGGAAGTTTACGCGCATTCGTCGCGTCGACGACGGATGCGTTTTTCGACAACGACGGCTTCTTCGTCACGCGGACGTTTCTGAGCAGGGCCAAGGGCTCGTTCGGTCTGATGGTCACGAGCTCGCTGGACGCGACGCGCCAGCTGTGCGTCGCCGCGCGCGGCCAAACCATCTCCGTGGCGTTCTACCCGCGAACGGGGCTCGTGTTGTACGGCTCGGAGCAAGCCGCCGTGAAGGCGGGTCTGGGCGCCGCCGTCCCGGGCCGAGGCGGCGAGGAAGACGCTTCGCCGAACGAAGAGACTTCGCGCGACGATGCGCGCGACGCGACGCGACTCGACTTGGACGACCTGAACGGCGAAGTGTGTCTGATGGACTGGGGCGCCGCTGACCCTGACTGCGACGTCGGCTCACCGGTTTCGCTGCCGAGCCAGCACCACGAGACGCACGCTCTGATGGGCGGCGCGCTCAGAGTGGTGCTCGCCGCGGACGCGCCCGTGGCGCGCGCGCGCGACGCCGCGGCGGCTGGCCGCCGAGTCTCGGGAAAAGGAAAAGACCAAAACGACCACGCGCCGGCGGCGCCGAGCGACGTGACCCTCGGCGGCGGCGGGCGGGCGCGCGAGACGCAAACGGACGACGCTCTGTTTCACCGCATGACCCGCCTGGAGGGAAACGAGTTCATCAAGCCCTTAGCGCCGGACGCGCCCGACCTGGTGGGCGCCGATTTGCGCGACATCCCGCGCGTCTTGCGCGACATCCAGGAGGACTGGCGGAACAGACCGAAAGGGACCATCTCGCTGAATCGCCTCACCGCCTGGAACCTGTCCCGGTGCTTGCGCCGCCGGCTCGACCGCAGAGTCGCCGGCACGCTGAGAAGCCACCGCTCGGCGGACGTGGTGGTGACCGGGTGCGAGGTTTCCTTGTGGCTCGCCGAGCAGTTCGCCGCCGACCTCGCCAACGCGTTCCCGCGCCTGGACGTCCGCTCGGTGAGCGCGAACAAGATCCTCGGTCTGTTCGGGCAGGACCTGCCCGTGCCTGCGCTCGGGCACCCGCACGGCGCGCAGAACGACGACTTCACGGACACCATCGTGATCGTGGTGTCGCACTCGGGCGGCACGTTCGCGCCGCTGGCGGCTTCCAACCTGCTCGTCTCCTCCACCTCCGCCATCTTCGTCGTCGCCAGCGAGTGGGACACGCAAATCGGCAAGCAGCTGCGCGCCGTCAAGGGCGACGGCGCGTTCACCTCGCGCATCTTCTCCACGGACGTCGGCGTGCGCCCCGCCGAGCCGTGCTCGCTGAGCGTCGCCGCCACGCAGCAGCTGCTGACGCAGATCTTCACGCACGTCAGCCTGGTGATTCTCGGCAACGAGGCGTACGTCAAAGCCGCCGGCGCCGTCATCGCCCGCCGCGATCTCGCGGAGCTCGAGCGGTGTAACCGCGAATCGATCGCGGCGCTCGAAGAAATCGTCGGCGGTGCGTCAGAGAGCCAGTTACGAGCGCAGGGCGACAAATGGGCGGACCACGTGTTGGAAGGGGTGCGAGGATGGATCCTGTCCTTCGCGTACGTCGCGGCGACCGTCACGAGCGGCTACCCTTTGGTCTCGGGCGTCGCGTCGAGCGCGGGCGCGACGAACGCGACGTTGACCTTCGCGCGGTTTCTCGACGCCCTCGTCTACGTGTTCCTGCCGCAGATCTGCATCACGCTGATTCGGCTGTGGCAAGGAAGAGACCTGAAGCACCGCATGACCGCGCGCGCGGTGGTCATCGGGGACGTCCCTTGGGTGGCGCAGAGTGCCGAGGCGTTTCTGTCGAAAATTTTCGCGTGCGCCTACAGCGCCGCGAGCGTGAGCGTGTTGTCGGGAAACCCCGCGGACCATCTGGTGCACAGGCACACGCACAGAGTCGTGCGCGGCGCGTTGCTGCTCGTGGGCCGGCCGGACGGGCGTCTGTCCGCGCTCACCTCCGCGGAGGCCACCGTGTCGCTGTCGCTGGCGCAAGCCTCGAGCATACAGAGTTTCGGCGGGACGTGCGAGAGCGTCACCATCGGCCACTCGCCGTATAAGCTTCCGCTCTCGAAAAACGCCATTTACCTAAAGCGGCACCGGCCTTTGTTCCTGTGCGAGCAGATCGTGCGCGAGCGCGAGGGCGAAGCCGGCTTAGATGGAAGGTCGCCCGGCTCGCTTTTAGGCGCGTACAACGCGTTCCACGAAGAAGGCGCGGAGGTGTCCATCCACACTCTGACGCGCGACAACGCCGTGCGCGTTTTGAGCGAAGCGCGCATCAAAGCGTCGCGGCAAAAAGGAAAGCTTCGCTCGGTGTTCGACTCCATCGACGTCAACGGCGACGGCGCGCTTTGTTTGGCGGAGTTCATCGCGGCGTATAAAAAAGTCGACGACTCGCTGACCGACACGCAGATCGAGAAGCTGTTCCGGGACGCAGACGCGGACGCGTCGGGCGAACTCGATTTCGACGAGTTTTGCGCCGTCTGCGATTTACCGGAGATGGACGTCCTCTCCGCGCTCGAGCGCGACGGTTCGCGAGACGAGCGCGGTTTGCTTCTGTGCGAACCGAGCACCGAGACGTATTTCGGCGAGTCGATTCGCCGAAGCGCGCCCGGTAAAGTCAAGCCGTTCACTCTGGTGGCGTCGCAGAACTTGAGCATGCAGCTGTACGAGAGCCGCGTGGCGTCGCTGCAGCGCTTCGTCAGCATGTGCGTCGTGTTCCACCAGCTCGGCAAACGCGTGGCGTCGTTTTGGCCGGCGGTTTCGTTCGGGTTCCTCGGCTACCGCATGGACCGCACGCACTCCATCATGCGCATCGCGACCACCGCGTCGCCGGTGTCGGGCGCGGAGGTGCGCGACCGACGCGCGTTCATCGCTCTGAACGCCGCGTTCGACAACGCGCTCGCCGTCATCGACAACTCCGCGCATTTGCGACTGGAGCGTCTGTTACGGAAACACATGTCGGGTAATTCGCTGAGCCGCGTGAACTCGTCCCGGTCGCTCAGCGGCGGGTCGAGCGGGCGGAACTCGCCGGGGCTGCTGCAGCGCAGCACGTCGTTGACGAAAAGGCTGTTCAAGTCGGAGAAGGAGAGCGCGGGGAGACACCCCCCCGGCGCGTAGCGCGGAGCGCGTACGCGGACTGTCGCGTTTCATTTTTTACCTTAATTTTTATCAAGGGGTTCGTCGCTTCACATGAGAGAACGCAAAATCCGTGGACGTCATGACGTCCTGAAACTGATGTTGTGCGCCAGGCAGGCCGCGGGGTGTTCATTCTTTGGTGCCGTCCGCGCGACTCGAGTCTGGCGGGGTACTGTGCGGGAGCGCCGCGTCGAGGCGGCACGCGCGAGTGCGCTCGGGAGGGTTCACGCGTCTCCGTCGTTCGGCTCGCGACCCGCGACCGCGCCGCGTCGGATCCAGAGACGACGCGCCTGCCGTAGATTTCGACTCCGAGACGACCCGCCGATTCCTCGTTCGTCATGTCCTTCTTCGGGCTCGGGCGCGCGGTGACCGTGGACCTGACCCACGCCGCGGGCGAGGCCCAGCGCGTGGCTTCCGTCAAGAGCGACCGCGGGAACCTGGAGCAGCTCCCCGTGTTCACGAACGGGGAGACCATCGCCGGCCACGTCCACCTCAGCCCCGCGCCTGGGAAGAAGATCGACCACCTGGGCGTGAAGATCGAGGTGCTGGGCCAGACGGAGCTGTATTTCGACCGGGCCGACGCGCACGATTTCGTGAGCCTGGTGCGTGAGCTCGTGCACCCCGGCGAGTTCGAAGGGCCGCTGAGCGTGCCGTTCGAGTTCAAAGACGTGTCTTTGCCGCACGAGAGCTACCGGGGCATAAACGTTCGCGTGCGGTATTCGTTGAGAGTGACGGTGACGCGCGGCTACGGGGGCACCGTCGCGTGCGATTTCCCGTTTCTCGTGCGCTTGCTGGACCCCCCCCCCGAGGTGAACACCGGCATCAAGATGGAGGTGGGCATCGAGGACTGCCTGCACATCGAGTTCGAGTACGCCAAGGCGAAGTACCACCTGCGGGACGTCGTCGTCGGTAAGATCTTTTTCCTGTTGGTGCGCATCAAGATCAAGCACATGGAGCTCGAGATCCGCCGGCGCGAGAGCGCGGGGGGGGGCGCCAACACGTACAACGAAAGCGAAACCATCGCGAAGTACGAGGTGATGGACGGCGCGCCCGTGCGAGGGGAATCCGTGCCGGTGCGTCTGTTTTTAGCGCCGTACGACTTGACGCCGACGTACCGAAACGTCGCCAACCGGTTTTCGGTGAAGTACTACCTCAACTTAGTGCTGGTGGACGAGGAAGATCGGCGGTACTTCAAGCAACAAGAGATCACGGTGTTCCGGGAAACGCTGTGAACGCGAATAGACGTAGTCCCGCGCGACGACGCGGAGGTGTGAAGAAACGTCACCCGGCGCGTGCGCGTGATTGATGAAGGGTAAAATGAAACACGCGCGGTGCGACGTGATGACGACTCGAACACGAACGCGTCTTCTGATACGAACGACCCTCGACCACCGCCTGTGCGTTCACGCCTCCGGCGCGCCCGCGAACGCGGCGACGAACGCGGCGACGCGCCGCCACCCCTCGCGCGCGATTTCGTTCGCCGGGTCCAGTCGCCTCGCCGCCTCGAAGTCGCGCGCGGAACGTTCAAACTGTTCGAGGTACTCGTGCGCCAGCGCTCGGCGCACGATCGCCTTGACGTGGTGCGGGTCGACCCGCAGCGCGCGGTCGCAATCGGCGACGCACGAACGGCACTCGCCCATCTGACGCCGCGCCTCCGCGCGGTTCGCGAATAGCATCGCGAGGGCGGTTTCGGCAGCGGGATCGGCGGGTTCGAGTTTGAGTTCGAGTTCGTCGTCGTCTTCCTCATCCTCCTCCTCGTTTCCTCCAGACTCTCGACGAGTCATCAGCAGGAACTCGAGCCCGCGCGTGTACCACGCCGCGGCGTCTTCGTACTTACCGTCGCGGTAACACGCGTTGCCGCGCGTCTTGGCATCCTCCCAGTTTTCCGGGGTTTCTTTTATGGCGAGCTCAGCGTCTTTCAGCGCCGTCTCGATCTGCGCGTTTCGCGGGTCGCGCTCGAGGCCCGCGCGGAACGCGTCGCGCGCCTCCGCGAAGGCGCCGAGTCGCTGTAAACAAAAGCCTTTGCGGTAATGACCTTTGACCCAGTCTTTGTCAATCTCCACACTCCGCTCGGCGTCGCGCAGCGCGAGCACAAGCTCAGAACGCGTTTTCTTCGCGTCCGTGTGTTCCTTGGCGAGCGCGCACCGCGCCGCCGCGCGGTTGGTGAAGGTGGATGCGTTGGACGCGTCGAGCGCGACGCTCGCGTCGTACCGCGCCACGGCGTCGCGCCACTGCTCGCGGACGAACAGCGCGTTGCCCGCCTCCCTGTGCGTGCGAGCCTCGTCCGCGTCGGCCAACGCGGGGCGCAGCGACGCCGCGGAGAAAGCCTCGGGGGGCGCGCGCGTCCAGCGGCCAGCCGCGCGCATCGGCGCCGTGTCGGGGAGGCGGGGAGGCGGGGAGGCGGAAGCGCCGCGAAGGGCGGAGCGCGCGACGCGCGAGGACGCGCGCGAAGCGCGTGAGCGCGCGCGTCGGCGCGCCCGGAGCGGGGACGCGCTCGCGCGCGGTCGACGCCGGCGGGGTCGGACGCTGCCGCGCGCGGCGGAGAGTGTCGAGGCGCGCGACACGCCGCGTGTCAAGTCGTGTCGTGCGGTGGCGACCACGACTTTTCGCCTCCGCGCGTCCGCGGTGTTTTCAAAAGGCGTTTCCAGCGTTTTTCGCCTCATCGAAATGCCGACACTCAAACGTAGCTCTAGCTACCGTAAGAAACGCCCGCGCGCGCTCGTCTCGCTCGACGTCATCGCGCCTTTTGCCTTTTCGCAGACGCGCGTCCTTCGTCGCCTCCTTTCTCCTCCGGTTCCGGACCGGTCAGACGCAGGACCCTGCACCACGTCAGCACGTCGAGAAGGTCCTCGGCGGCGCGGCGGGCGCCGTCGTCGTTTTCTTCGCGCCGGAACAAACTCGGCGCGACG
>MDSV01188686.1_pt1 | contig 24845 bp, 23 predicted proteins | sample 810851 | NCBI WGS metagenome assembly MDSV01 (sample SAMN05326640, study PRJNA326480) | marine metagenome | isolation source: seawater | place: Atlantic Ocean: North East | collected 2012
TACTATCCAATCCACATATCTATATACTGTTGGTGAACCTCCACCTGAAGCCCAAACATCTCTCATATAAAAATAATGAACCGCAGCAACTAGTGTAACTAAACCGCCGACAACCATTGATGTTCTCCATTTTCCACTAAATCTTAAAGATTCTAGAAAGAAAAATGCAGTAGCCGCAACCATTGCGATTGAAATAATCCAAAAAGATATACCAACAGCATCTTTTGGATCTAACCCACCATGACCATCAGCTAATCCTAATGTTGGTAGTCCAGCAAATAAAGTCACTGGTATTAAGTATTTTATAAAATTTTTGAACGACATTTAGGACCTCCCCAATAATTTATAATTCGCTCTTATTAATTTAAAGTTATTAGTTAACTTATAAATTCTCGAAAGAATAAAATTTTAATGGGTGTTAATCAACAAATAAAAACAATTTTTAGGATTTTATCGCTTTAAAAAAATTAAATTACTGTATTATATTGATTAATTAGTTTCAAATGAAAATAATTAATTTTATAATTTTTAAATTTTTTAATAAAATTTATTAATTTTGGGTTATTTTTTTTAATGATTATAATTTGCTTTATCAATTAAAACTTAGATTAAAAAATATTTTGGCCTTTTACCTTTATATTAAGAATTTTCCATGGAGGATTTTTAGGCTTTAGGCTATTTTTTTGCATGATTTTGATTATTTTAAGACGATATAACTTATCTGAGATTATTTTTTTTATCCAATCTTTATTTTTTAAATTTTTTATTCCAAAGTTTTCTCTGAGAAAATTCAGTGCTTGAAATTCTGTTATCCCATTTAATGTTGGCTTATTAGACTCTAAATAGGCTAATCTATTTGGAATATTATTATTGAAATCATATGCTCCTTTAACAGAGACATAACCATAAACAGGTCCTGAGTAATCCAGATTCTCCATTAAAACAGAGCCTTTTTCTAGTTCAACAAAATTGTATGCAATACCAATTCCTTCTGTAAGATGCATGATTTCTAATTGTTTTTTATTAAGCCATAAAACATTTAACTTCACTTTAGTACCTGTTGATGGCCATTGAGTGGCAGGGATAGAACCATATGGTGATATTGAAGCAGAATAAACTATATCGCAATTATATAAAAAAGCAGGTACAACACATAAATTTTCATTAATTGTAAATTTGTTTCGCAATTGAAATGGAGATCTATTAGACCCAATAGACAATATTGGAAATCTATCATTTATTTTCATCTTAACTCCATATAAAAACTGTCCATCTACAAAAGAAAAAGATCTTGAAGGAGCAACATAAGGATATGAAATTGCTTTTTGATAAAAATCTAAATTAGGAAAATATTTTTTAGAAAGATTAATCAATTAATTAATCTCTATTCTAAGCTCAAGCTTTCTGGAAAACCAAAAACTAAATTCATACATTGAATAGCAGCTCCAGAGGCACCTTTACCCAGATTATCAAAATTACAAGATAAAATCATTTGATCAGCAATTTCATTTATAAAGAAATCAATATGCAAGAAATTAGTATTTACAATTTTGTCAGGCCTATAAAAATTATTTTTTGAAATAGATTTTTTATTCGAATTAATTTTAATGAAATGAGAGTATTCATAATCATTTTTGAAAATTTCTACAATATCCTTAAAATTAAATTTATTGCTAATCCATTCTCTATGTAAAGGTAAGTTTACTATCATCCCCTGAAAATAATCAGCAACTGATGGAAGAAAAATTGGTGCTTTTTCTAATTTATTATGAAACATTATTTCTGGAATATGCTTGTGATCTAAATTAAGTCCATAGTAAAAAAAAGGTTCCAATTCTTGATTTTGACTTTTATCAAAATGATTAATTAATTTTTTACCACCCCCGCTATATCCACTTATAGCATTTATAACTAATGGTAAGTTTTTTGAAATTATAGAGTTCCTTATTAATGGACTTATTAATAAATTTGCACCACTAGCATAACAACCAGGAACGCATATTTGCTTTGAATTTGCAATTAGGTCTTTTTGCTTAAAATTAAGTTCTGGTAATCCATAAACCCAATCAGGATTTATCCTATGTGCTGTAGATGCATCAATTATGATTGGACAATCCGCTCCTAATGACTGAGCTATTTCAAATGATTCTTTTGAAACTTCATCAGGTAAGCAAAAAAAAGTTAGATCCGATGTTTTCATTAACTTTTTTCTTTTTAAGGGTTCTTTTCTATCCTTATGATCGATACTTAAAACCAAAATATCTGGATGATTTGAAAGTTTTTCAAAAATTTGAAGACCAGTTGTTCCCTCTTCCCCATCGATGAATATTTTTTTTTTCATTAAAATTAAAAGCCTATTAATATTGAAACTAATATAACATTATATTAATTAAAAATAGTATATAAATTAAAATTATGAAAAACTCTTTAAAACACAAATTACTTAATACCCATGACGTCTTAGAAAAGATAGTTAAAGAAGCTAAAAAAAATGGTGCCACAGAAGTTGATGCAATGATTTCAAAAACTAGGGGCTTATCGGTATCTATAAGAAATGGCAAAGAAGAAACAATAGAAAGGTATGATAGCTTTGATATAGGCCTAAGAGTCTTTGTAGGGAAGAGAAATAGTATCATTTCAACAAACCTAAGCTCTGAAAATCATTTAAAAGATTTTGCTACTAAAGCTGTGGAAATGGCTAAAATAGCCCCTGAAGATAAATACTGCAAGATAGCAACTAATGAATTGCTCGAAAAATATCCAATAAATATGTCCTTAGACTTACAAACTTACGATAAAACAGAGCTTACGGTTCAAGATCTAAAAATCAAGGCACTGGATACAGAGGAATACGCTCTTGCAATATCAAAAAAATTAAAAAGTGATGGTGCAGAATCATCGTGGGGGCAAAATGAAACAACACTTATGACAAGTAATGGATTCTTAGGCAAAAAGAAAAAATCTGTTAATTCAATATCCTCAGTAATGATAGCTAAGAAATCCGATAAAATGGAGAGAGATTATGACTTTTCATCAAAAATTTTTGTTAAAGATCTAGATAATCCTAAATTAATAGGTGAAAAAGCAGGTAACAATGCTTTATCAAAACTTGGATCAATTAAACCTAAAACTGGTACCTATCCTGTTATGTTTGTACCAAGAGTAGCAAGATCTGTTCTTGGTCATATAGCTTCTGCACTTAATGGAGCATCAATAGCTAGAGGTACAAGTTTTTTAAAGGACTGTTTTAAAAAGCAAGTTTTTTCCAAAGACTTAAATATTATTGATAATCCAATCTTAAGAAAAGGTCCTGGATCTAGATTATTTGACGGTGAAGGAATTGGAACAAGAGAAATAAGATTTATAAATGCAGGTGTACTTGATAATTGGCTCTTAGACATAGGTACTGGCATTCAACTTAACATGGAAACAAATGGAAATGCTGTGAGAGGATTAAATGGCCCTCCTTCTCCAGGAACCAGTAATTTCATTCTTTTGCCTGGTAAATATACTCCGAATGAATTAATGAAAGACATTAAAGAAGGTTTTTTAATAACTGAGTTGATAGGGTCAAGTGTTTCATTAATAACTGGAGACTATAGTAGAGGAGCTAGTGGCTTTTGGATTAAAAATGGGCAAATATCACATCCTATTTCTGAAGCTACTATCGCGGGAAACTTGAAAGACATTTTTCAACAAATCATAGCTGCAAATGATATAGATTATTCTTTCTCCTTAGCCTGCCCAACTCTAATGATAGAAAAAATGGTCGTTGCAGGGAGTTAATTTTAGCTTGGTGAAAAATAAAGATTTTAATAGATTTAATGCATGGTTCGAAATGATGATTTTAGATCATGGTTTCTTAAGACTTTTATATAATAACTTTTTCAAAATAGATGATAAAATCTATAGGTGTAATATGCCTACTCCACAGCGAATTAGAAAATATAAAACTATTTTTGGAATTAAAACAATAATTAACTGTAGAGGAACAAAAAGAGATGGTGGATGGCTTTTAGAGAATGAAGCTTGTAAAAAATATAATATAGAATTAATAAATCTTAATGTAAGATCTAGAGCTGCCCCAGATAAAAAATTAATCGAAAGAGCTAATGTGATATTTAAAGATATAGATTATCCTGCCTTAATACATTGTAAATCAGGAGCTGATAGAGCTGGCATTGTATCTGCACTATACAAAATTTTATATTGTAAAGAGACTCCAGAAAGAGCAAAAAAACAATTATCATTCAAGTTTTTACATATAAAACATGCTAAAACAGGTATATTAGATAAATTTGTTGAAGAATATGAAAGATTTTTAAAAAAAAACAAGAACTTTGATTTTTTAAAATGGGTTGAAAATATTTACGATCCAGAAAAATTAGAAAATGACTTTAGATCTAATAGTTTTGTAAACAAAATACTTTTCAAATGGTTAAGAAGGGAATAATTTTAACTTTGAACTAAATTTCGATATATTTTTGATGTATTTAAAAGTTTTTTGTGATTTCCTTCATCCTTTAGTTTGCCATTATCAATTATAATTGCCTTATCGAAAATTTTTAAGTCATCAATTTTATGAGTAACTGTTATACAAGTTTTATTTTGTGACAACTCAATAAAGGCGTTTTGAACAGATTTAGAAGTCATTTTATCTAACGAGCTAGTAATCTCATCAAGCAAAAGGATAGGAGAATTTTTTAAGAAAGCCCTAGCAATTGAAATTCTCTGTTTTTGCCCACCTGAAAGTGTATTCCCACCTTCTCCAATAATTGTATTATAACCATCTGGTAGGCTTGTTATATAATCATGAATTTTTGCTTTTTTTGAAGCATTAATCACATTTTTATTTGATGCATTTAGATCGCCTAATAAAATATTATTATAAAAGGTATCATTATAAATAATTATGTCTTGACTAACTAAGCTAACCATTTGCCTTAGAGAAGAAAGTTTATATTGGGGTAACTCTATGTTGTTAATTAATATTGAACCAGACGTTGGATCAAAGAAACGGCTTATAAGATTTAAAATTGTTGTTTTGCCAGAGCCACTAGGTCCAATTACTGCTAATTTTTCACATGATTCTACAACAAATGAAATTTTTTTTAAAATCATTTCGTCTTTCAGGTGTAAAAAAGAAACATTATCAAATTCTATTCTTGGTCCAATTGATAAATTTAATTTCAAGTCTTTCTCAGAAATTTTTCCCTCAATTTTTGGTTCAATATCAAGTTGTCGAAATATTCTTTCAAGAGCACTTAAACCTTCTTGAGCAACTGTATTAAAGGTACCAAGGGCTCTTGCAGGTTGAGCTAACATAAGTAAAGCTGTAACAAAGCCAATAACACTCCCAGCAGTCAAATCTCCAGACATAACTCTAAAACTGGCCACATAAATAACTATTGCAACAGCCATACCTCCTAAAACCTCTAGAATTGGTAGTATTTTTGCTCTTCCCTTTACTAAATTATACATTTTTTCAAACAAAGAGTTGAGAGAAGAGTTTATTCTGTTACTCTCTTTTTTTTCTAAAGAATAAGATTTGATCATAGAAACACTTCTAAAAATTTCTGATAAAAAAGATGTGAGTCCCTCTAGATGTTCCTGTAATGACTTTGCGAAATATCTTTGTTTTTTTCCAATAGTGATAATTGGTTTTAATGCTAATGGGTAAATAAGAATGACAAAAAGAGATAAGACCCAATCTAACCACAACAAATAACAAAGAAGAAAAATAATAGTTAACAAATCTTTTATCAAATTATTTATCGACTTTTCTACCCCTTCTCTAATCAAATGTACATCGTTCATAACTCTAGAAATATGATTACCTGAAGAAATTTTTGTAATAATTTCTACATCAGAAAAAAGTATGTGATTAGATAATTTTTGTTGAATATCTCTTCCAATCTTTAAAGAAATTTTTGCAACTTGTTTAATTTGCAAATACATAGTGATTCCTCTTACCACAGCAAGAATTGCAATAAAAACAGGGATAAACATCCAATTTTCATTTTTATCTATCAGTCCATCAAATATTTTTTGTATTAAATAAGGATATGTAGAAGCTGTTAAACTAACAAAGATCAAAAGTATAAACGCAAGGAAAATATCAAATTTATAGACACTTACAAAATCTCTATAGAGTTTTTTTAGAATTTGTTTATTTATATTTTTTTTTTTATTCATTTTAATTATCTATATATTATATCAAATAATGTATAAAAAACTTAATTAAATAAAATATATAAAATAATCATGAAATTAATCAAAAGAATCAGTAAAAGTTTAATTGGACAAAAATTCCTAGGGTTTATTATTTTCATAATTACAAAATTTATATTCACCTCTATTAGATGGAAATGCCTAGATATAAGTAACAAAAATTTAATTTATAATAGTAAAAAACCTTATATATTTTGCTGTTGGCACAATAAATTATTTTTGGGACCATATTTTCTTCCAAAACATTTTAAAATTAATGCTCTCCAATCAAGCCATTCCGATGGAATGATGACAGCGATATTATTTAAACTGATGAAAATAAATATTATTTTCGGTTCATCAAAAAAAGAAGGATCTAAGGCATTTTTTAATATGGTTAAATCAATTAAAAAAGGTGAAAGTGTTGCCATTACACCTGATGGGCCAAAAGGTCCTAGAGAAAAAGTTAAAGACGGCATTATTAAACTTGCACAAGTTACTGGAGCTCCAATCATTCCTTTGGTATGGTTTACAAATAAAAATAAAAAATTAGATTCTTGGGATAAATTTGTGATTCCTTATCCATTTTCAAAAGGTAATTATGTTTTTGGTAAAGCTATATTTGTTAATAGAAAACTAAATCAAAATGAGTTAAAACAAAAAAAACAAAGTGTTGAAGATACCTTAAAAAAACTAACTTGGCTTGCAGAAAAATAAGCCTTAAATAAAAAAATGAAATGACTTTATTAATCTATAATTTAATTTGGAAAATTTTAAAAAACTTTATTCCTAGTTATCTTAAACTTAGAATTAAAAAAGGGAAGGAAGAACAAAACAGAATTAATGAAAGATATGGATTTTCATTAAGAAAAAGAAACTGCAAAAAAATTATTTGGCTACATGGATCCAGTGTTGGAGAATCAGTGGCAGCCATAGCATTAGCTAATTCAATGTTAAAAAACAGTTTTAATTTAAAAAAAGATACAAAATTTCTTATAACAACAAATACTGTAACTTCTGCTAAATATGTACTTAATAAAATCAAACAAGGATTCCCGGGAATTCATCAATATCACCCTTTTGATTATCATGAATATGTAAATAAGTTTTTGAAACATTGGAAACCAGATATGGCCATTTTTTTAGAATCTGATTTTTGGCCAAATTTAATACATCTAACAACCAAGAACAAAATACCAACAATTTTAGCATCTTCTCAAATGTCAAAAAAATCAGCTAGATTTTGGAAGGGTGTTGGTAAAATATTAGCAAAAAAAATATTTAAAAATGTAGATCTTGTTCTTGCCGTTGATCCCCAACATGCTCAGCTATTTAAAATATTAGGAGCTAAAAATATAAAAAGTTTGACTAGCTTAAAATCTATAGCTGAGAAACCTTCTATAAATGTCAAATATGTTAAAAAATTAAAAACAATTTTAACTAATAAAAAAATTCTGCTAGCTGCTTCAACTCATCAAGGGGAAGAAGAAATCTTAATTCAACTCGCCAATAAACTTAGAAAAAAAGGTAATAATAATACAATCATTATTATTGTTCCACGACACGTTAAAAGAAGTTATTCAATACAAAATTTAGTTAAAAGCGCTGGATACGATATTAAATGTAGAAGTAAAAAAGAATTGCCTGAAAAAACTGATTATTTTTATTTAGCAGACACTATGGGAGAAATGGGGTCTTTAATAGAAATTTCTAATTTAGTATTTGTTGCAGGTTCTTTAGTTCCTGCAGGTGGTCATAACCCAGCTGAAGCTGCTAATTTTGGTAAATCTGTTATTATGGGTCCCTACACTGAAAAATGTAATGCTCAAATAAATGATCTAGTTTGGTCTGGCGGTGCAATCAAAATAGAAAAAAATAAATCTTTCAAAAATCACTTTATGAATATAGTTAATGAGTTACTAAATGAACCACTTAGACTTGAAGATATGGGTAAAAATGCAATGGAAGCTTCTGGGTATGCTCAATTGAGAGCTGATGAAGCTAGTGAATATCTTTTGGGTATTATGAACAAGAAAACAAAAATATGATTTTAACCCCTAAATTCTGGTATAAAAACGATTTATTATCAAAGTTTTTTTCAACTCTTTTTTTACCTTTGTCAACAGTATGGTGTTTTTTTAACTATCTCAAAAAAAGCTTATCTAATCCATACAAGTCACGCATAAAAGTTATTTGTATTGGGAATATAAATATTGGTGGCTCAGGTAAAACACCTTTATGCATCAGTCTTTATAAATGGTTAAAAAAATGGGGCTTCGAACCTATTTTTTTGGTCGGAGGCTATAAAGCTAAAACTTCAGGACCTATTCAAGTGGAGCTAAATCATAATGAAAATATTTTTGGTGATGAAAGCTTGCTTTTAGCAAAAGTAGGTCCAACAATAATATCAAAAAATCGTTTTCTTGGAATAAAGTTCATAGAAAATTTAAAGAAAAAATATGATATAGTTATAATGGATGATGGTATTCAAAATTATCAAATTTATAAAAATATTAATTTACTTGCTGTAGACAAAAATCTTTTATTTGGAAATGAATATTGTTTGCCTGCTGGTCCTCTTCGTGAAACTTTTGGAACGTGCATGCGTAAAATTGATGCAGTTATAATGACAGGTAATGAAAATAAGAATCAAACTAAACTCAATTTAAAAAAACCTACTTTTAATAGTTTTATTTCTGCAAAAAAAAATAAATTCCATAATCAAAAGTTTTTAGCGTTTTGTGGTATAGCGAATCCAGTTAAGTTTTATGACACTCTTAAATTAATGAATTTTAATATAGTAAAGTCTATATGTTTTCCTGATCATTACTATTATAAGGAAAATGACATAAGAATATTGATAGAAAAAGCAATAAAATTAAATTTAAAATTAATTACTACAGAAAAAGATTTAGTTAAAATAAACTTAAAATTTCACAAATTTATAGATATTTTACCTATTGAAATTAAAATGTCAGAAACTGATTTGAAAAAATTTAAATTGTTCATTTATAAAAAAATTAATGTTTAAACATTATATATTTATCTTTAAAAAGAAATATGACCGCTTCATTCATGATCCAATTGTAGCATTAATCATTCTACCTTTCTTTATTCTTTTGAAATTATTACCTTATAAACTATCTTCTTATCTTTGTGGAACAATTGTACAAATTCTTGCACCTACAACTAAATATCATGCAAGAGTGATTAGGCATATGAAAATTGCATTTCCAAAACTTAATAAAGTTCAAATTGACATTCTAGCAAAAAATCACTGGTTTATTTTTGGACAAATAATAGGTGAAATGCCTCACATAAACAAGTTAATTAAATTAAAAAGACTTGAAACACATGGTTTAGAAAAAATTAAAACTGGTCCTGCTATTTTAGTTGGGGCACATATTGGAAATTGGGAGTTTCTTCTCAGAGTAGCTGATCTTGCAGGAAGAAAAGCTGGATATGTTTTTAGACCAATAAACAATTGGATACTTAATAAAGTACAAATTCATCGAAATAAATCAGCTAATGCTGACTTTTATAGAAAAGGCAGAATGGCTGCACTTGGTATGTCAAGAAAACTTAAAAATAATCAAATAATAGGATTGACAAATGATCAACTTTTAAGAGAAGGCATAAAAGTTCCATTTTTTGGCCTAGAAACACCCACACCCCAAGCAGCTGCTATGATGTCAATAAAGTTTAATGTTCCTATTTATATGGTCAGAATAGAAAGATTAAAAGGCATTAGATTTAGAATGACTATTGAGAATGAATTAAAAATTAAATTTACAGATGTTTATGAAGAAAATATTTATAACTTGACTAGATCAATTTCTAAAAGAATTGAAGAATGGATTATTGAAAATCCAGAACAATGGTTGTGGGCCCATAGAAGGTGGGGGAAATAATATATCTAATCAAAAATGGCATGCTTTTCTCCATCTTTGTAAATAACTTTAAATTTTTGATTGGATCTTGTTTGTTCTTTTCTTTTAATAATTTTATTTTCTAAGTTATATGTTATAGAAAAGCCTCTGTCTAAAATTTTTTCATAACTATTTGCATCTAAAAGTCTAGTATTTGTGTTTAATTTTTCTGATAATTGCTGAATATTTAATTGAGTTAATGATTTAAGCTTATTAAACTTTAACTTCAACTCACTTTCTATTTTCAAAACCTGTTTTTCTGGTGTTACAGTTTTACGCAATAAATTATTTAGATAATCAATTTTTTCAAATAATAAATTTTTATAATTAATATCAAAATCTTTGGAAATTATGTCTAACATTTGAACTTTCATTATTACTAGTTGTTCAAGATGAGATAATAAAGGTTTAAATGTTTTTAAACTTTTAATGTTAAAATCTAACTTATTACTTACTGCATAATTTAAACGAGAAGTTAAATTAACTAATCTAAATTTCAAATCTACTAAAACTGGGACACATTTTTCTGCAGCCGCAGATGGAGTTGGAGACCTAAAATCTGAAACAAGATCAATTAAAGTTGTGTCGGTTTCATGTCCTACAGCAGAAATTATTGGTATTTCACTATCAAAGACAGCTTTAACTATTTCTTCATCATTAAAATTCCATAAATCCTCTAAACTGCCTCCTCCCCTGGCAACTATGATTATGTCAGGTCTTTTAAATTTTTTTTTAAAATTTCTTCCATTAAAACCTGAAATAGCATCCGAAATTTCTGCCGTTGCTCTTTCTCCTTGAACTGATACAGGCCATATATAGACATTTACTGGGAATCTCTCAGATAAGATATAAAGTATATCTTTTATCACAGAACCTGTAGGACTAGTAATAACTCCAATTAAGCTGGGAAGAAAAGGAATTTTTTTTTTAAATTTTTGATCAAAAAAACCCTCAGAGTTTAATTTTTTTTTTCTTTCTTCTAATAATTTTAGTAAAGATCCTCTTCCTTCCAACTCAATTTTATCTACAATTATCTGATATTTGGATTGACCAGAAAAAGTAGTGATTTTTCCAGAACAAATAATTTCTAACCCTTCTTCAGGCTTTATAGAAGAACGGAAGGAATTATGTTTCCACATAACAGCAGATATATATCCATATTGATCTTTTAAATTAAAATAAACATGTCCTGATTCAGGAAAAGATGGGCGTGATATTTCACCTTTGATACGTACAAACTGGAAATTTTCTTCAACTATTTTTTTTATTGAGTTTGAAAATTCACTTACTGTATATATTGGGATATTAGTATAGCTATTCATAAAATTTATATTTGTTTAAATTGTAATTAAAATTTAATATGACATATTTTGATTAAATAAAAAAATAAAGAAAGTAAAAGTGATGAATATTTTAATTGTAGGATCAGGTGGAAGAGAACATGCTATCACATCAATTTTACTTTCCTCTCCTTTGACAAAAAAAATTATAGTTGCGCCTGGAAATCCTGGAATTGAAGAAATTGCTGAATGTCGTAATATTCCAATTGATGATTTAAATAGCTTAACAAAGTTAGCTAAAGAAATAAAAGCAGACCTTGTTTTTATTGGACCTGAATTACCCTTAGTACTTGGTCTAAGAAATAAGCTTGATACTTTAGGAATAAAAACCTTTGGTCCAACTTTTGAAGCAGCAAAGCTAGAAGGATCAAAAATATTTTCTAGAGATTTTTGTAAAAAATATAAAATACCTCAACCAGATTATTTTGAATGTATTAACTTAGATTCAGCTAAAAAAGCTATAAATTTTTTCAATGGTTTTTGTGTTATTAAAGCTGATGGATTAGCTTCAGGAAAAGGTGTTATCGTATGTAACGACAAAAAAGAAGCAGTTGATGCTGCTAAATCTATTTTGATAGATAAAATCTTTTCTAAAGCCGGTGAGAGAATTCTAGTTGAAGAGAGAATAGAGGGTGTAGAAGCTAGTGTATTTGCTATATCTAATGGAAAAAATTTTGTTTTGATTGGCACTGCTCAAGACCATAAAAGGGCTTTTGACAATGATGAAGGTCCCAATACAGGAGGAATGGGAGCTATATCACCTGCTCCATCATTGAATGAGCAAACTTTAACCAAAGTTATTCAGACAATCATAAAACCTACAATTCAAGGAATGCTGAAAGAAAACACTCCATACGAAGGAATATTGTATGCAGGTATAATGATAACAAACAAAGGTCCAAAAGTAATTGAATTTAATTGTCGACTAGGAGATCCAGAAACCCAAGTAATACTTCCAAGGTTTAAAATTGATTTTTTAAAACTTATTTTGTTGTTAATGAATAATAAATTACCAAAGGAAGATTTAGATCTTTTATCAGAAGAAATTGCAATAACTGTTGTGCTAGCAAGCAATGGTTACCCAGGAAATTTTGAAAAAGGTCTAATTTTGCCTAACTTAAAAAAATATAAAAATTATAAAAAAATAAAAATTTTTCATTCTGGGACTAAAATAGATAATAAAAAAATTGTTTCTAATGGGGGTAGAGTTCTATCAGTCACCTCTTTAGGAATGGATGTTAAGGAATGCCGAGATAGAGTTTATCAAGTGCTTAATTCTATTAAATGGAAGCATGGTTTTTTTAGAAGGGATATCGGAAAAATTTGATTTTACTTTTTTCTGATTTTAGTAAAAAACTTTTTCATAATTTTTTTTATTCTTTCTTGCTCAAACCCATAATAAATTTCTATATCAGAGTTCACTTCATGATTATAAAAAATCTTCAAACCATTTTCTACAGATCCTTTCAATTTATCCTCAAGACCAAAATAAAGGTATTTCAACCTACTTTGCAAAATATGACCCGAACACATAATACAAGGCTCTAAAGTCACCCAAATGCTACAATTATTTAAATACCTTCTTCCAGTAACATTGCAAGCCCTTCTTATCGCTAAAACTTCTGCATGACTTGATGGATCATTTTTACTTTCAACTAAGTTATGAGCTCTCGAAATAACTATATTATTTTCATCAACAATTATGGCTCCTACAGGTACTTCATTTTTTTTATACCCTTTAAGAGCTTCTCTTATAGCTAGATTAATAAATTTATTTGCCATATATTTACTTTACTATATTTAGATTTCGTACGTTAGATAAAAATGATTATATTTATAAAAGGTTAAGCTTGAATCAATTAGTAAGAATTTCAAAAAAACTTTCTATGTCTGGTGTTTGCTCGAGAAGAGATGCTGAAAAAATCATTTTATCTGGCAGAGTAAAAGTGAATAATGAAGTAATTACATCTCTATCATTAAAAATATCATTGAATGATATAGTAAAAATAGATGATAAAATCATAAAACCATCTAAAAAGATCAAACTATGGCTTTATCATAAGAAAAAAGGATACTTAGTTACAAATAAAGATCCTTTTAATAGACTAACTATTTTTGATGATCTAAAAAATAAAATTAATATTAATGTTATTTCTGTTGGAAGATTAGATTTAAATTCTGAAGGATTAATAATTTTAACTAATAATGGTGATTTAGCCAGAAAATTAGAATTACCTACTTCCGGCTATTTAAGAAGATATAAAGTTAAAGTTAATGGTATAATTGATAATACAAAACTACAAACTCTTAAAAATGGAATACAAATCAATCAAATAAACTACGGGAGTATTAGTTCAAAAATAATTAAACAAAACAAGAAAAATGCTTGGATAGAAGTATCTTTAAAAGAAGGGAAAAATAGAGAAATTAGAAAAGTTCTATCTCATTTGGGTTACCATGTTAATAGATTAATTCGTATATCTTTTGGCCCTTTTAATTTAAAAAACATGAAGCCAGGAGAAGTGATGGAGATAAAACAAAATAAAATAAATTCTGATCTAACTTTTTTCAAGATTAAATAGAATGAGAATAATTGGTGGAAAATATAAAGGATTAAAACTAAATTCTCCAAAAAACTTGGAAATTAGGCCCACTTCTGACAGACTAAAAGAATCGATTTTTTCAATTATTGAATCAAAAAAATATTCTGATTCTCTAGATGGAAAGTATTTCTTAGACTTGTTTACAGGATCAGGCTCAATAGCTCTAGAGGCTTTTTCAAGAGGAGCTAATTCAATTTATTTAATTGATAAAAACCCAACTGCAATTAACTTAACAAAAACAAATATTGAAAAATTAAAACTTTCTAATTCTATTAATAATAATGTATTTTTATTAAAGGCTAATGTTTTAAAATTAAATAAAATAACTTTGCCATTATTTCATTTTATTTACATTGATCCACCATATAAAACTAATTTTTTTAATCAAATTTTAGATGTATTATTAAAAAATAAAAATCTTAATACTGAAACTTTAATTCTTATAGAAACTAATAAAGTAATTAATTTTTTTCATAGTAATTACAAAATTTTATCAAAAAAGAACTTTGGAGAATCTTTTTTATATATTTTAAAACTAATAAATTATGATCTTTGAAATAATTTTTCTAATTCACTTAAAGTTAATGAAATAGAAGTTGGCCTACCATGATTACATTGACCTGAATTTGGAGTAATCTCCATTTCCCTCAACAATGCATTCATCTCTTCGGAGCTTAATGTTCTTCCTGAACGAATTGAGCGATGACAGGAAATATTTCCAATAATTAAATTAATTTTCTCGTCATAATCAACAGGAAGACCAGTAACTAAAATATCGTCACTTAAATCTATAATCATTTGTTTTATATCATATTTTTTTAAAAAAGATGGAATTTCTCTTACTAAAATAGAGTTTTTACCAAATTCTTCTATAGAAAATCCTAAATGATCTAATACATCTCTATTATCTAAAATAGAATTAAATTGTTCTATATCTAAATCTACAATAATTGGGATTAATAAAAATTCTTTTTGTGTAGATTGTTTTGATAAATCAGATTTAAATTTTTCTAAAACAATTCTCTCATGTGCTGCATGTTGGTCAATTATTTTTATTCCATCAATTGCAATCGATATTATATAATTTTTATTAAACTGGTATATCGCATATCCTAGAGGAAAGTTAGAACTTTCATCGACATTATGTTTAATTATTTTTTTTTCATCAGAAATATTTTTCACTAAAGGTTCTAATTTTAGATTATCAAAAGACTCTTGAATTTCAGAAATGTTGTTTTTTCTTATAAAAGTATCGTGATTAGAAAAATTTTTAATATAATTTTTTGAAAATTGATTTGATGTGTTTCTTGCATTTGCTTGCAGTAAAGAAGAGATTGAAGATATAATTAAACTTTTTACTAACCTGTAGTCTTTAAACCTAACTTCCATTTTAGTGGGATGTACATTCACATCTACAAAATGATTTGGAACATTAATAAACAAACAATATACAGGATGTCGACCTCTGGGGAGTGTGTTTCTATAAGATAGTCTTATTACACTTGAAAGCCCTCTATCTTGAACAACCCTTCCATTAACGAAAATAAATTGTTTTGTTTGATTTGCATAATTTAATGTAGGGAGACCAATTATACCTGATAAGTTAATTTTTTCTTCATCAAAAAATTTTTGACTTGATACTTCAATTGAGTTTTTAAAAAAATCATGACCAAATAAGTTTATTAATCTATTTTTCAATCCCTCTTTATTTTTTCTTTCTTTAGATAAATTCAATACCTCTCTATCATCAATCTTAACTTTAAAACCTATATTGAAATTTATTATTGATAATTTTCTAATTATCTGGAGAGAGTTGGAATTTTCTCCATTATTAGATTTAAGAAATTTTAACCTTGCAGGGACAGAAGAAAATAAACTTTCCACTTGAACCTTTGTTCCTTGATTTCTTGAAGTTGGAAAAAAATCCTTTACATCAGATTCAAAAGTTTTTATGCCCCATCCCTCCTTCTGACTTTTTTTATAACTTTCAATAGTTAATTCACTAACTGAAGCTATTGATGGTAATGCTTCCCCTCTAAAACCTAAAAAGCTTAAATTAAATAAGTCCTCATCTATTAATTTTGAAGTTGCATGCCTCTCAATACTCTTTTTAAGTTCATTTTTGGCAATACCTTCACCGTTATCAGAGATAATAATTTTAGATTTACCACCATCAATTAAATTTATTTCTATTTCAGTAGAATTAGCATCAATAGAATTTTCTATTAATTCTTTTATTACATATGAAGGCCTTTCAATAACCTCACCTGCAGCGATTTGATTTATCAAATTTTCTGGAAGCTTTCTTATCCCCATTCTATTTTATTCAACATTAATCATTTTTTGATCTATAGTGTTGATTGATGGAGTTGAACCGGTTAGGTTAGATTTCATATTTTTTTTATTTTTTCTTAATCTAACAGACTCTTTTTTATTATCTATCACAATTCCCGTTTTAGGAACTTCTCCAAGAAGTATATCAATACCTGTTCTTTCACCAAGACTTATTCCTAATGCTTCTTCATCAACCAATGATCTTATATTTTTTGGTACATTAGAATTATCAAACAAATCCTCTAGATCTTTATTTTCTACATTTTTACTTTCTAAAATTAAAGGTTCATCTTTTTTAATATTTTTATTCTTTTTAAAAGAGTCTGCATCTATTCCAAATCCTGGAGGTATAATTAATGAGGGAGTTTTCATTACTGAATATTCATCTGGAATATATTTTTCCTTACCAATAGCCTGTCTCAAATCAGTACAAGCTGAATTAGTAATTAAAAGTAAAATTAATGAAAAAAATAAGAAAAAGTTTTTTAAATTTAATAAAATTTTAAAATTCATTTTTATGCCCTTTAATTAAAAATAACTCATTATACAAAAACAATACCACACCAATAAAAATGAAACTATCAGCAATATTAAATGTAGGCCAATGCCAATTTAGATAATGAAAATCTATGAAATCAACTACTTTTCCATGTATAATCCTATCTAATGCATTTCCTATAGCTCCACCAGCTATTAGAATATAACCTATTGCACTCATCTTTGGCAACTTTCTAGAATACCAAATTAACCAAAAGCTTATAAGAAAAGCTATTATTGTAAAAAAGTACCTTCCTGGTAAACCAAGATTCTGAAACATGCCAAAGGAAATACCATCGTTCCAAACAGGAATAAATGAAATAAAACTGTTAATTTCAAAAATTTGATTTTTTAAAAAAAGACTTTGGTAAGCTATTAATTTAGATACCTGATCTGTAGTTATGACTATCAATAGCAAGCATGATGTTTTAAATAATTTTAAATTATTTATCATTTAACTTTTTACTTTAATAACGGCCTCACATCTTGAACATAGTTGTGTTTTTTCACTAACAAGTAACGAAATTTTCCAACATCTCTCACACTTTTTCCCTTCTGCTTTTTCTGTGATAACTTCTATATAATCTTTATTTTTACCAGATTTAAGATTTACGACTACTTCAGAGCAAATAAAAATTTCAGACAAATCTAAACTTTCTAATATTTTAAAATTTTCTTCATCTATATTTAATATAATTTTTGCTTCAAGACTTGACCTTATCTCACCTGTTTTCCTTTTTTCTTCCATAGCATTTGTTACATTAAGTCTTAAATTACGTATCTTATCCCATTTTTTCGTAAGGTTTGGGTCAATAAGATCCTCACTAACATGAAAATACTCTTGAATATGAACAGAGTTTTTAGGATCCTTATAACGTTCTTGCCATGCTTCTTCAGATGTAAAGCATAAAATTGGAGCTAACCATGTAGTTAGAGAATTAAATAAAATATCCATGACAGTTCTACATGACTTTCTTTCTATACTATCAAATGATGCACAATAAAGTGTGTCTTTTCTAATATCAAAATAAAATGCAGAAAGATCAATATTACAAAAATTATGAATATCTTTATAGATGTCATTTAAGCGAAAATTTTCAGTATCATCTTTAATTTTTTTATATAATTGAGCAACTCTATTTAAAACCCATTTTTCTATCTCTGGCATCTTAGCTAAATCAACTATTTTTTCTTCTTCATTAAAATCCTTTAATGCTCCTAATAAATATCTTAAGGTATTTCTTAATCTTCTATAATGATCAGCATGGCGAACAAGAATTTCTTTTCCTATTCTTAAATCATCATAATAATCAGATCCAACTACCCATAATCTTAAAATATCAGCACCAAAATCTTTCAGAACTTCCTCAGGAGAAGTGATATTTCCTAAGGACTTAGACATTTTTCTTCCTTGGTCGTCTAGAACAAAACCATGGGTCAGAACTGCATTAAAAGGAGCTTTACCCCTTGTTCCACAGGATTCTAATAAAGATGAATGAAACCACCCTCTATGCTGATCAGTACCTTCTAAATACATTGATGCAGGCCAAGTTAAATCTTCTCTATCCTCTAAAACATATGAGTGAGTAGAACCAGAATCAAACCAAACATCAGCAATATCATTTACTTTTATATAATCTTCTGGATTATAATCATCACCTAAAAAATATTTACCAGATTTAGAAAACCAAGCATCTGCACCTTCTTTCTTAAAAGATTCTACAATTCTATTTAATACATTTTGATCTCTGAGGGGCTCTAAAGTCTCTTTATGATAAAATATAGCTATTGGAACTCCCCAAGCTCTTTGTCTTGAAATGCACCAATCTGGCCTATCTTTTATCATGCTTGATAATCTGTTAGCACCCTGATCAGGAAAAAACTTTGTGTCATCTATACTTTTTAATGCTAACTTTCTAAGGTCATTTTTTTCCATTGAGATGAACCATTGTGGAGTTGTTCTAAAGATTAATGGTGCCTTTGAACGCCAACTATGAGGATAAGAGTGAACTAAACTACCTCTTCCTATAAGCGCATTTTTTTTCATCATTAAATCTGCAATTTTTTCATTATCCCTTAAAACATGAAGTCCTCCATATACTGGCAGGATTTCTTTCAAATATCCATCATCCTCGACAGTTTCTATTAATGGCAAAGAATATTTTACCCCTAAATCAAAATCATCTGAACCATGGCCCGGTGCAATATGAACAAAACCTGTTCCCTGTTCAGTAGTAACAAAATCGGCTTCAAGCAAAGGGACGTCATAGTCATAACCAAATTCGTATAAAGGATGTCTTAAAATTAACCCTTCAAAATCGCTGTTGCTAATTTTTGATATCATTTCGAAATCTATTATTTTTGTTTCATTAGAAAAAATTTCAATCAAATCATTTGCAATTAATATTTTCTCATTAGTTATAGCTAATGAATCTTCTGCGACTGATTTCACTCTAATCAAAGAATATTCAATATGCTTTCCAAATGCTACTGCTCTATTTCCTGGCATTGTCCATGGGGTTGTTGTCCAAATTACAACATGGCAGTTTATTAAAGTGTCAATTTTAGTTTTTTTGATTGGAAATTTTGCGTAAATTGTTGTGCTAGTATGATCATGGTACTCAATCTCGGCTTCTGCAAGTGCAGTTTTTTCTACTGTTGACCACATCACTGGTTTTACACCTCTATACAAACCACCATTCATTAAAAATTTACCTAATTCAGACATAATAGAAGATTCTGCTTCAAACTTCATCGTTGAATAAGGGTTTTCCCAATCACCACAAATCCCAAGTCTTTCAAATTCTTCAGATTGTATTTTCATCCATTTAGAAGCAAATTCTCTGCACTCAGCTCTAAATTCTATTAGAGGTACTTCATCTTTATTTTTTTTCTTTTTTCTATAATTTTCTTCAATTTTCCATTCTATTGGTAGTCCATGGCAATCCCAACCTGGGACATAATTCGCATCTTTGCCTAACATTGATTGTGATTTATTAATAATATCTTTTAGTATTTTATTCAAAGCATGTCCTATATGCAAATTACCATTCGCATATGGAGGACCATCATGAAGTACAAAAGGGGTACATTTATTTCTTTTATTTCTAATTAATTTATAAAGATCAATTTTCTGCCATATCTTGAGAATTTCTGGTTCTTTTTTTGGTAAACCAGCTCTCATAGAAAAATCAGTCTTTGGAAGAAAAACTGTATCTTTATAATTTGACATTTAAAAAAAACTCGAAAATTAAAATAATTATTCTTAATAACATTTTTTATATACTTTTCATTAATTATTTATTTAAAAGTGTGCTTTTTTTTTGCTGATATGACGTCATTTTCTATTTGTTTTTTCAAATCATTTAATGAATCAAATTTTTTCTCAGCCCTTATGAACTCTCCTAACTCAACATTTAGACGTTTTCCATATAAATCTGGACTATCATTACTCAATAAATGTGTTTCTAAAATAGTTTGATTACCACCTACAGTTGGTCTTATTCCTAAATTTGAAATGGAGGGTATATAATTTGACTCAAGTTTCATACCATCATCTGACATGATTATAGTATTAGTCACATAAACCCCATACATTGGTTCTATAATGTTATTGATATGAATATTTGCAGTTGGAAAACCAATCGTTCTTCCTTTTTTATCACCATATTCAACCTTACCAGTTATAGACCAAGGTCTACCTAACATTAGAGCAGTCTTATCAAATTCACCATTTTTTATAGTTTCTCTGATAATTTGGGAACTATAAATTTCCTTATTTTCATTTTTTTTTAAATTACATATTTTTGGTTCAATGCAAAAATTTTTAAAAATCTCTTTTGAATCAACTAATGAACCTGATCTATTTTTTCCAAATCTAAAATTTTCTCCAGCCCAGAGTTGTTCGATTTTCAAAAAATCTTTTAATATTTTTTTTATAAAACTTTCGGGTTCTAGGTTTCTTAAGGATTCATCAAAACTAAGCACGTAATAATAATCAACACCAAAATTTATCATCTGCCTTTCTTTTTCAAGATTATCTAATATTTTAAAATTAAGTTTATTCTTAGAGAAAAACTCTCTTGGATGAGGATCAAAAGTAATTAAGGAAAATGGTATTTTTCTATTTCTAGCCTCAATTTTTGCAGAATTTATTAATTTTTGATGCCCTTTATGAATTCCATCAAAATTACCTATCGCAGCTATAGATTTTTGATTGGCAATGTTGCTTACTTCAAAATTGTTTTTATATTTTATTAAAGTTTTTTTCATAAAGTATTTTTTATATTATAAACTGATTAAATCGTATATATAATTACTTAATATTTTGATACAATTTTATATATATAATTGGAATTCAAAATTTAAAATTTTTTTGGAGGCAAATTTTGATTGAAAAATCATTTGATCTTGATGTAAAGCTTTTGAGCAATATTGCTGCAAATTTTATTGAAGTTTTTATATCCTATGCTGGCCAAATAATTGGAGCTACTTTAATTCTAATTATAGGATTTTATTTAGCTGGAAAACTAGGTAAAATAACAAGAAAAAACTTAGAAAAATTTAAGAAAATTGATCCTTTAATTGTTCCAATTGTTGGGAATATTGTTAGATATGGTATAATAATTTTAACTTTAATTGCAGTTTTGGGACAATTTGGGGTTCAAACTACATCAATTATAGCTGTGCTAGGAGCGGCTGGTTTGGCAATCGGTTTAGCACTTCAAGGAACTTTGTCAAATGTTGCTGCTGGAGTAATGTTATTGTTGTTAAGGCCATTTAATACTGGTGACTGGGTTGAAACTGGAGAAATTTCTGGAATAATAAAAGAAGTAGGGTTGTTTACAACTATAGTTAATACTTTTGATAATGTTTTTATTTCAATTCCAAACTCTACAATATGGAATAGTGTAATCATTAATCATTCTCATCATCATACAAGAAGAATAGATATTGATATTGGAGTTGACTATGAATCGGACATGGAACTTGTCTCAAAAACTTTACTTAACTTAGGCAATGATAAAAGAGTATTAGAAAAACCAACTAAACCACAATTCCTCGTTGTAAAATATGACGATAGCTCAATTATAGTTAGGTTGAGATTATATTCAGATACTAAAAATTGGTATGCTCTTTACACAGATTTGATGAAACGACTTAAACCAGCTCTTGATAAGGCAAAAATTGAAATACCTTTCCCACAAAGAGTAATTCATAATAAAAAATAATAAATGAAGACAACAAAAAAAATTAATACTGGGACTTTAAAACTTACAAGTAAAAATATCTCTAAAGGAGAAATAAGAAAAAAAATTAATTCACTTAATAAAAATAAAATTACTCTAGATGATAATGAACTTTTACTTCTAAGAAAAAATATTATTCCTGATAAAGGTATTGGTAAAGATATTTATATTTTTGCTTACGGTTCGCTTTTATGGAATCCAACCTTTGAATATGAAGAACAAAGATCAGCAAAGATTTATGGGTTTCATAGAAAATTTTGTATGAAAACAAAATTAGGAAGAGGTAGTTTTAAAAATCCTGGTTTAATGTTGGGTTTAGATAAAGGCGGTTCATGCAAAGGTCTTATTTATAAACTAAAAAAAATTAATCAGATTAAAGAGATCGATCTTTTATTTAAACGTGAGATGATTACTGGGGCTTATATCCCAAAACTACTAAAAACTAAAATGAATAATGGTAAAATTGTTACATCTTTAACCTTTACTGTTGACCAAAAAAATGAAAATTATGTTCCAAATCTATCAATATTTGAGACTGCTAAATTAATTTCAAAAGCGCACGGATTTCTAGGAACTTGTGAAGAATATTTAGATTATACAATTTCAAGTTTAAACGAATTAAATATTGTCGACAAAAAAATGAATGACATTTACAATTTGATTAAATATAAAAAAATTTAATGTCAATATTTAATAGATTTTTAAAATAAATGGGATTACTGCAAAATGGTCGTTGGGTAGATCAATGGTACAACACAAAAAAAACTGATGGAAAGTTTGTTAGGCAAGACGCGCAATTTAGAAACTGGATCACGTCAGATGGAAGACCTGGTCCAAGTGGAAAAGAGGGTTTCAAAGCTGAAGCAGGAAGATATCATCTCTATATTTCATTAGCTTGCCCATGGGCTCATAGAACTTCTATATTTCGTAAAATAAAAGGACTAGATGAAATGATATCTGTTTCTATAGTTCACTGGTTTATGGGCGAAAATGGATGGACTTTTGAAACTGATGAACATACTTTACCTGATACAATAAATAATTCAGATTTTCTTTATCAAGTTTATATAAAAGCAAAATCTGACTATTCTGGTAGAGTTACAGTTCCTATACTTTGGGATAAACAAAATAATACTATTGTTTCAAATGAATCATCAGAAATCATTAGAATATTTAACTCAGCTTTTGATGAAATTGGAGCCACACCAGTAAATTATTATCCAGAGAAACTAAGTTCTGAAATAGATCGTATAAACGTAAGAGTTTATAATACTGTTAACAACGGTGTCTATAAGGCAGGGTTTGCAACATCACAAGAAGCATATGAGGAAGCAGTAATCCCATTATTTGAAACATTAGATTGGATTGAAAAAAAACTTTCTAAAGAGCGCTTTCTTGTTGGGAAAAATATTACGGAAGCGGATTGGAGGTTATTCACTACCTTAGTGAGATTTGACTCTGTATATTTTGGCCATTTTAAGTGTAATATTTCAAGAATAGTTGATTATCCAAATCTATCGGCCTATTTACGAGATCTTTATCAACAACCTGGAATTGCTGAAACAGTTAATATGAAACATATCAAAAATCATTATTATGCCAGTCACGAAAATATAAACCCATCGAAAGTAGTTCCTATAGGCCCAAATATAGAATTATCTTTACCCCATGGCAGAGAAAACTTAAATAAATAAAATTTAGTCTAAATCAATTTTAATACCAATTTTCTCAACATCCTTTTTAATATTGCGACAATACTTTATAAATTCTTCTTTGTTTCGACTTCTTGATTTTTGGTAAAATTATTTATTCATTTATGCTACAACTTCATATTAAAATAACTTAACAGCTTTTTTAGCTTTTTTGCAATTATATTTTGCATGTTCTGTTTGATCAAGTTGTATAGGTTTTCTATCATCAAGGGGGTTTATTTCGCCAAGCTCATTCTTCATGTTAAAGTCACGGGTACCTTTACCAGTGTAGCGATTAATTTGTAGAGTCCAACTCCGATAAAGTTTTCCGCTCCGTTCACTTGTGCTACTAATAGTTTCAGAACACAATATCCATTTATCACTAAAATCTAATAATTCATATTTTACAGTTTTGCCGTTATTTTCTACTTCACACATCTTATTTTTTATGGTGATAGATATATTTTTTGGACGAAATTTATAAATATCTCTCTTTACTTTGCCGACAATACCAGAATTAACATTACGCACACCTCCTATACCATCACAATCTATTTTTAAGTCGAAAGAGTTGGCAAAGACTGAAAAAGGAAATACAATAGATATCAAAATAATTATAAATTTCATATATAGATTATTCTCTAACAATCTATTAAAATGCAACTAAAATCTGAATTGAACAAATATATATAATACCAAGTTTTTCTTTCCACCAATCTATTTGTTTTTTTCCCAATTAATATAATTTCGTAGCAATTTCGTACACCGTTGCAATAAAGCAATAATGTCGAAAGTATCTAATTGCACAAGAAACATTCTGAAATCGTTATCTATCTTTATTTATGAAGTTTGGTAGGGATACCCGGAATCGAACCGGGAAGCCTTGCGGCACTGGTTTTTGAGACCAGCGTGTTTATCTATTTCACCATATCCCCATGAAAATCAATTAATA
>MDSV01044718.1_pt1 | contig 24843 bp, 21 predicted proteins | sample 810851 | NCBI WGS metagenome assembly MDSV01 (sample SAMN05326640, study PRJNA326480) | marine metagenome | isolation source: seawater | place: Atlantic Ocean: North East | collected 2012
ATTATCAAACAAGGAAATACAAAATTTGTATACTGACTGCTATTATTTTTATAAAAAAATAAGATATTTAAATGAAAAAAATAAATTTTTTTTAAATAGAAAAAATATTTATTTAAATGCTAAAATAAAATCATACAAAGTAATAAAAAATATAAGACCCGATCATTGCATTATTCATGGAGGAGAATATGGGGAAACTAGGGCTTTTTTAACAGCAGCAAGAGAAAACAAGATTGATTGTTGTGTTATTGAGTCATTTACTAGAAACATTTCTAATCCAATAAGATACTTATGGAATTTTCCTACATTAAAAACAGATGGAAATAATGTGAAAAAATCATGGAATAGATATAAAAAATACTATCAAAAATTAAATTTTCCAGAAAAAAGTAATTTTGATAGAATAAAAAAAATTACAAATCACCAGTCTTCATTTCAAATAATTCAAACATTTAGAAAAACTGAGTCTAAATTATTACATCATATCAAAAAAAATAAACTCAAAAAAATATTAATTACAACATCTTATAATTTTGAATCTCACAATAGGTTAAAAAATAATTTTTTTTTAAATCAAAATATTTGGTTTAAAAACCTAATGGATAGATTGGCAAAATATAATAATATATATGTATATCTAAAACTTCATCCTACCGCTGGTAGTTATGATAAGGAAAAACTAGTAGATTATCTAAATGTCAATCAGGATAGAAATTTTATTGTTAACTACGCCAATAAATATTTAAAAAGCAATAAAAATTTTAAAATTATTTATGAAAATGATAAATTTAATTTTTATCAAATGATAAAAAATTTTGATTTATTGTTAACATATTCGTCCACCACTTCACTGGAAGCCTCTCTTTATAAAGTTAAATCATTAATACCTTCAATGAACCAACACTGGTCAGGCAAAAATATCTCATATGAAGCAAAAAATAAAAGAAAATATTTTTTAGCTTTAGATGAGTTAATTAGAACATCAAAAAGATTTGATAATCAAAAATATAAAAATGCACAAAAATATTTTTATTTTTACCACGAAGTTTATCCTAAAGGCTTTCCAATCAATGTAGGCGCACCCAGGTATGATATTGAAAGTTTCAAATCATTAAACTTTTTAAGTTTAGAATCAATATTAAATGGGTATATAGAAACTTTACATGGGATTTTAAATAAAAATTTTATAGCAAGCGAAAAATTTTATAGCGAATTATTAAAATATTATTTTAAAGGAATTGATTTAAAAAGAATTGTAAAAGATAAAGATTATTTTTATCTTCATATTGGTAATTTAAATAAAATTAATCTACATAATGCAATAGTTTTCCAAAAAACTTTTAAAAAGTTTCTTAAGCCAAATTTATATTTTTTAAATTCAGCAATTAAAAGATTTGGTATGTATAACGAAAATGTTAGAAATTTTTATAGAATTTTAAATCTTAAATAAATTAGATTTATGAAAATAAATATTAATCGATTTGGTCATTATGATTATAAAGCTTTAGAAGATAATATTGAAATGCTTAAAAGTGTATTGGTAGATTGTGATCATGAAGTAAAAATATCAAATAAGATTTCAAAAGAAAATATTAATTTTTTTTATGAAGGTCATAACTATCATTTTTATAATAAACTTTTAGAAATTTTGAAAATTAAATCAAAAAAAGTTTTAATCTGCACAGAGGAAATTTCATATAGTTATTTATTGCCAAAAATTTTTTTCACATTTAATGATCATAAAATTTTGTATAATAATTCAAAAAATAATTATTATTATCCGTTTTTTAAACTTTTATTGTTAAATTTACAGGTATTTATCCATGACAAATTATTAAATTTACATACAAAATGGTATAAAAGAAAAACTCCATTAAAAAAATATAGTGTTAAAGTTAGAAAAAAAATTGCACTTAATGAAAGTGATTTATATTGGAAACATAGATATAATTTTTTTTTAAAAATTTTGAATTATTTTGATGGAGTAATATCTACTTATGATAAAACAAATTATAAATTTTTAAAGATTGAGAATTATTTTTTTTTACCCCACTTATTTTGTAAAAAAGACTTATTAATTAAAAATAAAAATATTTATAAAGATAAAAATTATAAATATGATTTTATTTTTTCTGGTCAGTTAAATAACTATCGAAATGAATTGATTAAACAAATTTCAAAATATGCTAAAATAAAAATAATTGGAATATCGAATAATAAAAAAAGAAATAAATATATAAAACAAAGTAAGTTTATCTTAGGTTTATTAAAAGACAAATATCAAACGATTTCTTCAACTAGTAGAACATACTATGCTATTAAAAATAGATTTCTAATTTTAAATCAAAAAGCAATTAATAATGATCATTTCGATAATCAATCATTTATTTTCTTAAATCAAGATATGCACAAGGAAATTAAAAAAAAATTAATAAATCATAATAATATTAGAAAAAAATATTTACAATACTATTTAAAAATAACAAAAAAATATCAATCTATAAAACATAAAAATAAAATACTTAAATTTTTAAATAAGTGTAATATATAATTTTTAATTAGGATAAAAAATTAAATTATGAAAAAAAAAATATATTTAGTTACAAAAAATCATCCAAAATTAAGTGGTATTTACTCATACATTTCTATATTGAGAAATTTATTTAAAAATTATGAAATAGTTTTATCTAATAATTTAAAAAAAAATTCTACAAATATTATTATAGAAAATTTTAAAAAAAAAGAATTTCAAGATATTATTGCTTTTAAAAAAAAATATAATTGCAAAGTAATATTTATATTAACTGAGTTTTTTAATGATAAAGCCAAAACATTTAATTGTTTTGAATTAAAAAACTCAATTTTAAAATATGTGCCATTTCAATTATATAATAATACTATTTTGATTGCATTAATTTCTACATTATACACCTTAACGGTTACTTTATATTATGAATTAAAATTAACAAATTTTATTTATCTAATAGTATTTTTATCTTATATTTATTTACCACATGTTTATGTATTTTTAAGAAGAACTATTAAAATAATAATCTTAAAATTTTTTATTATAAAATCAATAAAAGTATTTGGTATAACAAATATTGTAAAGGATAAAAGATTATCTAGGAAAATTTTTTTAGTAATATATTTTTTTTTCGACCTTATTATAATTTATAATAGATCAATTTTAGATTTTGTTACAAGAAATACCTTTCTTTATTATTTAAATAAATTTAGATATTTTAAAGCAAGGTATCTTTATGCAGAAAAATTTTTAGAACATTCTGATGTTATTTTAGCAAGTCATCCAGAAATTTATAAGCATTTTTCAAAAAAAAACAAAAATGTGTTTTTAATTTCTCCTTATATTAAAAATGTAAAATTTAATAAAAAAAATTCAGGTTTAAATTATTACAAGTTTAGTGGTGTTTTATCAAAATATAGAAAAAGTCTTTTTTTAAGAAAATTAAAAATAATTAAAAATCATCTATTTGCTCATAAAAAATTACATAAGATAAAAATATTTTTAATAAAAATTAGTAAGTATAAAAATGATTCATTTATAGATATTAGTAATAGTAAGAAATATAAATATTCGTTTCATCCTAAAAAGGATAAAGATTGGATCTATTCAAGTCCGATAAGGTATATATCTGCTATAAATAATGGTGAGATACCTTTAATTTTAGATAAATTTAATGATATTTTTTCAAGAAACTTAGCCATAAAAATAAATCTTAATAAAATAAAAGAATTTTTAAATTTAGAAAATTTTTATTTAAGTAATATTAATATCTTAAAAAAAGGAATAAAAAAATATAACAAATTTGCACAAGAAAATAATAAAAGAATACTAAAAAAAGTTTCAGTTTTATAATACTAAGATAATGAAAAAAATAGTAATTACAGGTGGTGCAGGCTTTGTTGGCAGCAATCTTTCTCAATACTTAATTAAAAAAAAAAATATTAAAGTTAATATTATTGATAATTTAACAACTGGAAAATTAGGTAATTTATCTGAAATTTTAAAAAATGGGAATTTAAAATTTTTTAAAGGTAATTTTTCAAATTCAAAATTGTTAAAAAAAGCAGCAAAAAATTCTGACACAATTATTCATATGGCCACAACAAATCTTAGAGTTTCATTATCCAATCCGAATGAAACTATAAAAAATAATTTAATTTCATATTATAAAATGCTTAATTCTATAAAAAATATTAAAAATATTAAAAATATAATTTATGTTTCAAGCTCTGAAGTTTATGGAGATAGTAATGATAAGTATAAAGACGAAAAAAATACAGTTTGTGAACCAAAGACAATTTACGCTTCAACAAAATTATCAGGAGAATATTTAACAAAAAATTTTTCAGAAAAATATAAACTAAATTATATTATTATAAGACCGTTTAATTTGTTTGGAAAATATTCACATTTATATGGTCCTTCCGCAGAAGTTATACCAAGAATTATTCTGCAACTTTTAAAAAATAAAAGACCTTATATTTTTGGAAGTGGAAAGCAAAAAAGAGATTTTTGTGAAATTTCATATGTTGTTGAAGGTATTTATAAATGTTTGAAAAATTTAAAAAAAATAAATCGTAAAACTATAAATATTGGAACGGGAAAACCTATATCAATAAATGAATTAAACCTTATTATTTCAAAAGTTTTGCAAAAAAAAATAAAACCAATTTACTTAAAAGAAAGACCTGGTGATTATCATCATTTGTCTGCAAAAAATGAAATTATAAAAAAAATTTATAAAAAAAAGACAAATACCCGAAAAGAAATTACTAAATTTACAATTCAATTAAAAAACCAATTTAAAAATCAAAGTATTTATAAAGTTGAAAAATATAATTGGAATTGAAATTTTTACTAAAATTTAAAATATTTATAATAGGTAGTTCCAGGAACTATATTAAGTTTAGATAAAATTTTTATAACAGGAGAAAAATATTTTAAAATTCTATATGATGTATTAAAATTTTTGAATGTATTTTGTTTGTTATTTTTAATTAATTTTTCAAAAAATTCTGTCGAAATTCCTAATCTTTTTGTGCACAAGGAAACAATTTCATCTTGATTATCTATATACTTTTGATTTAATTTTTTTAATGCTTCTTCTTTCTTCATTTGGCCAGACCTAATTAAAGCAGAATAGTTAAACTTCCTTCTATCAATACCAAATTTTTCTTTATACCACCTAAACATTAATGTTTGATACAAGTCATCATAGTAATGAGCACCCGTATTCTGCCAACTTAATTCCTTGGATATAAGTTTATCAACCTCATTTCTATTATAGTCAAAATAATAAAAGGGAGTAAAAACTTTGATTCTTTTAAAAAATATATAATAAAATAACTTTTTTGTGTCTAGGTCAAAGCATAATTTATTAGGTTTCCATGAAGGAATTTTTTCTGTACCATATTTTTTTTGTATGTCTTTTATATATGAGCCATCTAAAAAATTCCATTCTAAAGGCGAAATGCCTTCAGTTCTAAAACTTTGTCCAATGAATATATCTTTAACTTTATATTCTGAACATGCCACGTAAAGCGCAGAGGCTATAGCAATATCAGTTGGTGTTTCAATATCTGGTACACAAGCTTTTAAAAATGATTTTTTCAAATCCTTGCTTAATTTCCAATCAGTTGTTAGAACTTTAAAGTCAACATCTAAAATTCTTGTTGCATTTTCCATATTTTTTCCAGCAACTGGATTTCCAAATCCATCATTTAGATGAATTGCTAAACATCTAAGTCCCAATATTTTTTTTGTATAATATAATAAGTAAGTTGAGTCTCTTCCTCCACTAACTCCTAAAACTACATCATACTTATTATTTTTATTACGATTTTTTATTTCTTTTACTTTTTTATTTATTATTTCTATTCCTCGATGATCATTTGGCATATCTTTTTCCATCTCAAAATGCAGATTGCAATAATTACAAATACCATCTTTATCTAATTCAAAATTAGGAAAACTATCATCTACAACACAAATTTTACAATTATTCATATTTTTATATCAATTTTTTCTGATATTTCTGTACCGTAATTTCTTTGTTCATTTGATATATTAATTTCAATAATTTGCATTTCAGTACTAATCTCGTTATTTTTCATAACTAGTATTTTTTTTCCATTTTGAAATGCCAAGGAACGTCCAACCATTTTTTTTCCTTCAAATGGACCTCCCACAATATAACCAACACTTGTAGCAGAAATAAAAATATTTTGATAATCATTTGTAACTTTCTCCATTGTTTCAGCCCATTTATATTCGTAAGGAGATTCTTCTGTGTTATCATTTTCTATTGTCCAAGAAGAGGGCGAAATAATAATGTCGGCTTGCATTCTACTAATTACATGAGGAATAATTGATGATTTTTTGTAATTATCTGAACAAATTGAAATAGCACAATTACCAAGGTTAGAATTAAATACTTCTATTTTTTTTCCACAGGCATAAAATTTTTTTGCTTCTTTTAGAATATTTATTTTTCTGTGTAGATTTATGATCTTTCCAGATTCTATATAAATTGCAGAGTTATATATGCAATTTTCAGACTTTTCTGTCAAACCTACACAAATTGAAATTTTGAATTTTTTGGAAAAATCGCAATATATATCACTCCATTTACCTGGAATTGTTTCGGCCTCATCAAGAGCGGAAGGGTGGGTCCATCCTAGATCAGAGCATTCAGGAAGAATAATTAAATCACAGTTGTTTTCAGATGCTTTTTTTATATAAATTTCAGCTCTATTTATGTTTCTTTGGGGCTCACCCCCTTCAATAAGCAATTGACATATAGCTACTTTCTTTTTAGGCATACAACATGTCATTAACATTAATAATTCCATTTTTAAATGAAAAAAAGAACTTAATTAAGTTCTTTAAAGATATTGAAAAATATAAAAAAATTTCAAATTTTAATATGATTTTTGTAGATGATGGTTCATATGATGGTAGTTACCAAATAATAAAAAAAAAAATTAAAAAAAATAGAAAATATATTTTAATTAAAAATAAAGAAAATTATGGATCACATTTTTCAATGCTAAATTCTTTAAAATTTGTAAAGACAAATTTTTTTATATTTTATTTTATTGATCAAGAAATTTTACTTAAAGATATAATTAAATTATTTTATTTGGCAAAAAAGAAAAATAAATCTTTAATAATAACTAGAAAACATAAATCAGAAACGAATTTATCATCAAGATTTTTTTGGGATTTATTATTTTATTTTCATAAAACCAAATTTAAAAATATAAGCACTTTATTAATTAAAAAAAATCATATTAATAATTTAAAAAATATAAAAATATGCAATTCGAGTTTTTTATATTTAGACCTTTTTAAAAATATCAATAATCAAAACAATTGTATTGAGGCAAAGATAAAAACAAACTCAAGAGTTTTAGGAAAATCAAATTGGACAATATTAAAAAAAATTAAGATGTTTCTGATTTTATTTTACTATAAATTATCAAGTATTAAATTTTTATATTTTTTTCTTTCTTTATTTTTTTTATATAAAGAAAATTATTTTTTTATATTGATATTTATATTATTAGAGTGTTATTTTATTTATAATGATAAAAAAAAATTTTATTACAAAGTCTATGATTAGTTTTGGCGCTGTTGTTTTAATTACTTTATCTGCTTTATTTGATATTGTTTCTTTAGTTTTGATAAAAAATGTTTTTAATTCATATAGTTATAACTTAATTGATTTAACAAAATTTAAAAATTTATCATTACTTTTATCAAATAAAAGTTTTTTACTAGGTATTTTTTTATTTATTATTTCACCAATATTTTTTTTTGTAGCTATTATACAAACAGATCTTACAAAAGCTTATCCTTTAAATGTATCACTGAAGATAATTTTTAATTTATTATTGGCATATATATTTTTAAAAGAGGCTATATCACTTAAGCAGATTGTTGGATTAATTTTAATTATTATTTCAGTTTTTTTGATACTTTAAATAATCCATTCCACAATAATTTTTTTTTGTTAAAATTTTTAAAATAATAAACTTTTTTTACCGAAAAAATTAGTAAAGTATGTGTTTCAAATTTTATCTTTTTTGTTAGCACACAACCATATGTAAAAGGAAAATCATTTAAAATAGGTCCATATTTTGTTATGGTTTTATTAAAAGTTGTATTATTAATTTTATTTTTAAAATCATATTTACTCACGTTTCCCATATAATTTATCATATTTAAAATCTTGGAATTACTATAAGGAATACCTAAAGATATTTTTTTATTAGTTAAAATTTTTTTTAAAGAAAATCTTTTTCTGTATCTTATATTATTGTCTAGATGAGAAATGGCTGTTGCTATTTGAAAAGGATGTCGATTAACGACTGTAGTTGAGCCACAAGGCATTATATTAATTTGTTTTTTTTTATCTATAGATCCTATCATTCCTACAGAAGATGGAAAAAAAATTGGCCATTTAGATTGTTCTGAAGATAATTTTTTAATTTCTTTTATTTTAAATTGTTTTAATTTAATTTTAGTAAAATTTTTAATTTTGTTTTTATTTAAATAATTAATATTTTTTAAATTTATCTTATAATTATAATTATCAGTAAATCCTTTATAATATTTTTTTTTCTCCAAAATATTAAAATAAAATTTAAAATTCTCTTTATATTTTGGTAATGACTGCCATATGATTTTTCTATTTTTAAGAAAATTATTTATAAAAATAGTATTTATATTTAAAAATAAAAGGTGATGAGATTTAAGTTTAACAATTTTTACTTCTTTTAGATCCTTTTTTTTCCAGTTAAAAGAAATAGATGAGTTTTTCATAATAGAATCTCTGTTAACTAGCTCTTTCGAATTTAAAATTTGATTATTAAAATGATTTAAGAATTCAATTGAATTTGCAGCCTTTTGATCAATTAAATTTATAGAAATTTGATCAAATTTTTTAATATTTTTTAATATATAGCTCTTATCAAGATGTCTTTTTGAAATTTTATTTGAACTTATAGGAATCATAATTTTCAGGGGAATCCTATTAATTATCGAAGCACCAGTTATTTTTTCAATGAAAACTTTTTTTTTATATTTTATACTTAGAAAACAAATTGTTGTTGGAAAAAATATTTTCCAAGAACTATTTTTTTGAAGATTTTTTAAAGACTCACTGTATATTTCTTCAAAATAATTATGTTTAAATTTTTTATTAAAATTCCAAATATAATCAAACTTGTTCATTTAAGCCTTTTAGATGAAAATATTTTTCAATAAAATAAATAATATTTTTACAGTCTTTTTTAGATAAGTTAGCATGAATGGGTAATTGAATTCCATTTTTTGCAATAAATTCACTATTTTTTAATTTTAATTTTTTAAATTTATTTTTAAATACCTTTTCTTTATGAATGGCTGTTATCGCTTTCCTTGTTTCAATTTTTTTTTTAAATAAGAAATTTATTAAGTCATTTCTTAAACCATTTTTTTTCAAAACTATCATATAAGATTGATTATTTGAAACTGCACCTACAATATTTTTTTGATAAATAACTATGTTTTTATATTTTTTAAAAAATTGATCATAAGTATTTTTAATAATTTTTCTTTTCTTAATAAAATATTTTAACCTTTTTATTTGTGCATTTAACAAACTTGCTTGTATATCAGTAAACTTAAAATTTAAGCCATTTATTAAATAACTTTCAAAATTTAAAGGTGAAGATTTACTTCTATCATAAGTATTTTTGTCCATTCCATGACTTTTAAAAATTCTACATAAATTATGAATTTTTTGATCGTTAGTTAATAAAGCCCCACCCTCTCCAGATGTTATTGGTTTTCTAGCGTGAAAGCTGAATAATAAGTAGTCACTTTCTTTTCCTATTTCTTTTTTATTAATTTTACTACCTAATGAACAAGCGGCATCGTGGACAATTATAATACCTTTTTTTTTTGCATATTTACTAATAGATTTTAAATCACAAGGATTTCCTATTTGATCGACAGTTTGTATTATTTTTGTATTTTTTGAAATATTTTTTTTTATATATTTTAAGGTAATATTGTAAGTTTCTAGATCTACATCACAGAAATTTATTTTATGTCCTGCTAGCAAAGGTGCGTTAGCGCTAGCAACAAAGGAAAGTGAGGGTGATATTACTTCAGATTTTTTAAATTTTTTTTTTAACATATAAAATAGTGTAAATGCAGCTGAGGTCCAGGAATTAAATAAAATACAATATTTTTTTTTAAATTTTTTTTTTAATTTTTTTTCAAGTTCAAATTCTTCTTGACCTCCAATAATCCAAGCAGTTTTTAGTGTTTTTTTAACTTTTTGAAGTTCTAAGTTTGATATATTTGGTTGAGCAAATTTTATTGTTTTCATAAGTATATACATATATTAAATTATGTTTATGCCAATAAAGAATTGTAAAATTGATCCTAGTTGTAAGATTGTTTATCCAGAATTAGTTAATATGTATGGATGTTCAATTGAAAAAAATACTCAAGTAGGTCCATTTGTTGAAATTCAAAAAAATGTAAAAATAGGAAATAACTGTAAAATTTCATCTCATACTTTTATATGTTCTGGCGTATCAATAGGAGATAATTGTTTTATAGGACATGGTGTGGTTTTTATAAATGACAGACATCCTAAAGCTACAAACAAAAATGGAGAATTGGCTTCAGAAAATGATTGGAAACTTGAGGAGACTGTTCTTGGAAATAATGTAAGTATTGGTTCTTCTGCCACTATTATGTGTGGTATAAAGATTGGCGATAATTCTATCATTGGAGCCGGATCATTAGTTCTCAAAGATGTTAAAGAAGGCGATGTATTTTATAAAAAATTATAGTTATGAAAATAGGATTAATTGGATACGGGTATTGGGGAAAAAATATTCTTAGAAATTTAAATAATTTCAAAAATATAAAAACCATTCACTGTTTAGATAAAAAAATTTATAGAAATTATTCTAATATTTTTTTTTATGATAATGAAAAAAAATTTTTTAATAAAAAAATAGATTTATATATTATAGCAACACCTACCAAAACTCATAAAAAATTTATCGAAAAATGCTTAAATCTTGATAAATTTGTATGTGTTACTAAACCGGTTTTACAATCTAATAAAGAGTTAAGTTTAGTTTTAAAAAAACATAAAAATGCTAACAAAATTTTTGCTGATCATACTTATATTTTTCATCCATCTATTAAAATCATAAAAAAATTAATTGAAAAAGATACATTAGGAAAGGTAATTTATTATGATTCTGAAAGAATTAGTTTTGGAAAATTTTATGAAGACACCGATGTGATTGATGATTTAGCTATACATGATATGTATTTATTATCTTATCTTTTTCCAAACGAGAAATTTGTAAAATGTAACACATCTTATTCAGAAAATTTTGGTAAAAAAAATTATTTTTCCAATATCACTCTTAAGTCAAATCGAAATTTTTTTGCTAATATAAAAGTAAATTGGTTTTCTCCATTCAAATCTAGAAGAATAATTATCGCAGGAAATAAAAAAACCTTAGTATTTAATGACTTGCTACCAGATGAAAAATTAAAAATATATGATAAAGGAATAGAGTTGAAAAACATAGATAAAAATAAAATTTGGGAGTATAGAATTGGAAAAGTCGAAACTCCCTATGTGCCTTTAAAAGAATCATTAAATATGATGTTGAAAACTTTTTTTAAATTTGCCAAAGGTAGTCGTGTTGAAACTAATATTTCTCATATAAAAAAAGTTTTTAAATTACATGAACTCATTAAAAAAAAAAAATTAAATTTTTTTCTAAAGAATTTTTTTTAAAAAAAAATAAAAAAAAATTATTAGATAAAGTTAACAAAGTACTTTCTAGTGGTATTTTTACTAATGGTATTGAAACAAAAAAATTTGAAGAAAAATTTGCAAAATTCAATAAAATTAAATATTGTTTAGCTCTTAATTCTGGAACTTCGGCGCTCCATCTTGCACTAAAATCAATAGAAATAAAGCAAAATGATGAAGTAATAATTCCTGCAACAACATTTATAGCAACCCCAGCTGCTGTTGTTTACTGTAATGCAAAACCAGTGTTTGTCGATATTAATAAAAATAATTGGTTAATAGATCTAGATCAAATTGAAGCCAAAATAACAAAAAAAACAAAAGCAATAATTGTAGTGCATCTACATGGACTTATGCTTGATATGATAAAGTTAAGTAGAATTGCAAAAAAATATAATCTTAAAATTATTGAAGATGCTTCGCAAGCACATGGCTCAACATTTTTGAAAAAATTTCCAGGATTTTATAGTGATATTGCAACATTTAGTTTTTATCCAACCAAGACACTCGGATCATTTGGAGAGGGTGGAGCAATAATTACAAAAAATAATAAGTTATATAATAAAATATACAGTATGAGGGATTGGTCAAAAAAAAATAATGATTTTTTTAATATTGGTTACAACTATAGAATGCCAGAGATCATAGCTACTTTACTAATAGAATCTTTAAAAGTGTTAAATCAAGATCTTAGGAAAAGGAATATCATAGCAAAAAGATATACATCAAAATTAAGTGAAAATATAAAATTTTGTAATTATAATAACAAAAAATATTTTCATTCATATTATGTTTTTTCAATATTAGTCCAACAAAGGCAAAAATTAATTAAATATCTTGAAAAAAGAAAAATCGAAACAAATATAATTTATCCATATAGTTTGCCCTTTTGCAACCCTTTTAAAAATAACAGATTAGAAAAAAAAAAATTTAAAAATAGTTTAAATTTTTCGAAAAGAAACCTGGCTTTACCTGCATATCCAGAAATTACTATTAAAAAGGTTGATTATATTTGCAGAAAAATAAACCAATTTTATAAAAGTAGAATATGAAATATATAAATATTGCTATATTTTAAAAGATGAAAATAAAAGTTACATTTTTATTTGATAAGACAAATTTGTGGATTAAAAAATATTTTATAAAAAAAGATTTTATAAATAATAAATCTATTAATCTTAATTTTAGTGAAAATTATAAATATGTAAAAAATCAAGATATAGTTATTCCAATAAGCTATACCAAGATACTTTCAGATAGCTTTTTTAACTCAAATAAATTAGTTGTAGGTGTTCATCCAAGTAATCTTCCTAGAGATAAAGGTTTTGCTCCAGTCCAAAATCAAATTTTAAAAAATAGAAATAAAATATACTTGACCTTTTTTCAATTAACTTCAAAGACAGATTCTGGTCCCATTTATTTTAAAAATTTTTTTAAACTTGTCGGAAATGAACTACACAATGAAGTAAGAAAAAAACAAGCGTTATTAATTAAAAAAATGATAATTAAATTTTTAAACAAATATCCAAATATAAAAAAAGAAACTCAAAAAGGAAAATCTAATTTTAATAAAAGAAGATATCCAGAACATAATAAATTAAATATTAATAAATCAATTAAGAAACAATTTAATCTCTTAAGAGTATCAGATAATGAAAAATTTCCAGCTTATTTTATTTACAAAAAACATAAATATGTTTTAAAAATTTATAAATACAAAAAATTAGATAATAATGAATACAAGTAATATTAATTGTTTTTTATTAAGATTTTATAATTAAGTGAGAGATATTTATCAAAAAATATATTTAGTATTTAAAAATAACATTATTTTAATTTGTTTTTTTTCATCTTTTTTTTATATATTAAATGCGAATACTTATTTTTTAGGCTCTACAGATTATGTTTGGGGAGCACTTTCAACTGAAATTAAATTTTTCTATGATAAAATTTTATTTTTAGATCATTGGGATAGAAATAATTTAGGTCAACCATTAGTGTCACATGGATATCTTCCATTATACTCAATAGATAGATTATTTTATATTTTTTTACCTAAAGAAAACTTCCTTATAATTAATAATATTTTATTTCTGATAAAATTATTTTTTGTTTATAAGACTACAATATTAATCATAAAAAATAATGATGTTTATAATCCAATTCTTTCAAAATTAAGTATTTCAATATTATTTTCGGGTTTTTTTATTTATTGTATTGTCTTTCAATCTCAATTAACCCAACTATTATTTTTATTGTTGTCTTTATTATTTATTCTTAAATATAAAAAAAATAATAATGTAAATTATTTAATTTATTTTTCTTTATCTGTTTTTATTTTTTGTTCTAGTGGGATGTTAGATGATTCCTTTAATATTCTGATTTGGATAAATTTTTTTTTATTATACTATTTAATAAAAAAAAAAATTTTATTTAAACAATTTTTTCTGTTAATTATTCTACAGCTGCCATCTGTTATTTTTCTGTTTTCTAATTTATATCCTTTATTAATAGAAAGTTTAGTTAACTTTTCTAGTCCGCAGTATCATAGTTTTAATCTTAAAATGTTTATTATAAATAATTTAAAAACTTTTCTTGTTCACTCTGTTTATTTAATGAAGTTATTTCTTCCTCTTTCAACAATGTTTTATGATCCATTATCAGGTTTTTTTGGACATAAATTCTCTCATATTCATGGAACTTTTCCAAGTTTTTTTTCATCTTTATTTTTTATACTTTTTTTATTATTTTTTTTTAAATATAAAAAAAATTTTATTTTTTATATTCTAACCTTTTTAATTTTTGCGGCATTACCTGGATTTTTTCAAAGAATAATTCATCTGTTTACCCATGTGGATCCATCTCAATTCATTTTTGTAATTGGAATGATTTTTTTGCTTATAAATTTAAATAAATCTCAAATAAGGTCATTTACTAATATTTTAAAAACTAGAACTCTTGAAGACAATTTAAAATATTTAAAATATACTTTATTATTATTAATAATTTCATTATTTTTTTACTTACTTCCTGGAATAGATTCACTTGTGCAATTAACATCTTTGCAATCTATAAAAAATCATTTTCCTAATCATCAGTACTTTTTTCAAAATATTTCATTTTCTTTTACGATTTTTTCGATTTTAATTTTTTTTACTATATTTTTTTTCTTTAAAAAATTGTTTACAAAAAAAGTAATAAATTTATTTCTTATTTCATTAACTATTTTTTTTATTATTTATTTAATTTTAGTATTAACAATTACTGTAAATGGAAATTTTGTAACTTATCATGAACTATTTATAATAATTGGTTATTCTTTTTTAACTTTTATAATTTATATGATTTTAAACCATACAATCTCATTCAAATTATTTTTACAAACTGTCTTAATATATTTAGCTTTTTCATTAATTTTAAATTTTTCATTCGATATTAACGAAATTCGTAATAATGATATGATAAGAGCAAATCTTTTAGGAATTTTTTTAAACTGCATTTATTTTTCTATAATAATTTATTTATTTTTTTTCTTATCTGAAAAAGTAAAAAAAAAAGAAATAAGTTTTAAATATTTTATTAATTGTATTAAAATATTACTTTTGTTTGAATGTATGATATTTTTTGGCTTACATTTATCAATAGCTAAATTCCCTTTTTACGAAATTAATAAAAATGATTTTTTAGTTAAGGATTATAGGTTGAATAAATATTCAGATGTGAAGTATTATAGAGTAAATAATAGTTCAGAAATTAAAAATGAAATTACAAAGCAATCTCATGCTACTTGGAATGTTATAAATAATATTCCATTTATGTATGGATATGACGTCCTTTCTGGTTATTGGGTATTTAATACACAAAGAACTGTGGATCTTAAAAAATTTGCAAACGAAGAAATTTTCTCAAATTTTATGAAAAATAAAAATTTAAAAAAAATATTTGGAACAAAGTATGAAATTGAGGAGGAAAAATATAATCAAGGAAAATTTGCAATAAATTTGGAAACCAACCCAAGATATAAGCTCTTTAGTAACTCCATAACAATTAAAGACCCAACAATAGATCAATCTGTAGTAAGAGGTGGCCCATTTGTTATGAATCTTAAGGAAAAACAAGTAAGATACCTTATTAATGATTATGATGAAAAAAAAATTTTAGTAGCAGAAAAATTTAAGTTAAATAATAAAGTTAATGGTTTAACAAAAATGGTTATTCCAAAAATTGATACTTCAAAAAATAAAATTTTCGAAATAGAGCCCTCAAGCAATAATAGAATTTTTTTATTTAATGATAACTTTAATAACGCCTGGGAAGCAAAAATTAATAATAAAAAAGTAGAAATTTTTTATGCAAATTACTTTGCCATGGGAGTAAAAATTCCAAAAAATATTAAAGTTTACCTATCTTTTGAATACAAGCCCTCTTGGGAAAAAATACATAAAATATCACTTTTATTAAGTATATTTTTATTAGTATTTATTAATTTTTTATTTTTTTTATATTTTTCGAAAACTAAATTTGTTAATAATTAAAAATAATAAAAATAAAACTAATATTATAGTTGATAAAGATTGAGAGAAATTTTTTAATTTATTAAAAAGTTTTGGTTCAAATTTAAACTCTAGTATTCCTTTCCCATCGGGTAAAACCAAACCCATAAAAATGCTATTAGCTTTATGTATATCAATTTTTTTATTATTCCAATATGCACTCCACTTTTTTGAGTATCTATCATTAAATAATATTACTCGTCCATCACTTTCTTCGATATTTATTTTAATGTGATCATTATTAATTAATTTGTAATTTAACATTTTATATTTTGAATTTTTCTTATTATCAAAAATATTTTTCAAATATAAATTGTTTGAATTTTTTGTAATTAGTAATTTTTTTGTAAACTTAAATTCATCTTTTTTTAATTCTGAAAGAACATCTTTGCTGTTCATTAGTGAAAAAGAGTTAAAAGAAGAAAATCGTGGCAAAGGATTTAATCTAGTAATTATATTATTATTTTTATCAATATCGACTTTGACTCCTATTAGATCTAAGAATCTTTCATTGCTTACAGTTCCAATAACACCACCTGTTGTTAATTTATGAATTTCATTTTCATCTAAAAAATTATTTATAAAGGTAAAATAACTCCATGGAAAAGTGGAATCTACTCCGGAATAAACAAATTTTTTTGATAACATTCCAAAATTTGCTATCATTTCGTTTGCTGAAATATTATCAATAATTGCAGTTTTATTAAATCTAAAGTTCTTTTGAATGATTTCGAATTCATTTTTATCTAAATTTATATTATTGTCATTTGGGCTAGATGGATAAATATCCTTTAATGTTTTTACAAATGGTGTTTTCCAAATGTTAACAAATGTATTATTTTTAAATGATATCGATAAATCAATGAAATGTATCATTAAAAATAAAACTAAAAATCTATTTAGTGAAATTTTTGAAATAAATAATTGATAAAAAAATTTATTATAAATTGATATTAGACATAAAAAACCTATCCAACCCAATAAAGACATGTGACCACTAAAAAAAATATTACTTGCTTTAAATTCATTACCAATACTTAGGCTTAGAAAAAAAAGAAAAAAAATAAGATATAAAAATTGATTTTTTTTTATTTTACCTAATGAATAATAATTAATAAATATTATGAAAGTAATTAATAAAAAGCTGTTTTTAATTAATGTTAAATAACTTTCTGTATCAATCATGAATAAATCTAAATTATGTGCAATTAATGAAAGGCTAAAAATAAGTAATGATAAAAAAATACTTAAAAACAAAATACGCCTCAAAAAATTATCTACCTCAATTAATTGCCAATTTTTATTATTTAAAGTTATATATAATAGGCCGATAAAAATTATTAACTTGAATATAATTTGATAAATATTTTCACCAGCAAGTCTAATTATATTTGCGATATGAGCAAATTTAATAAATTCTTTATTATATAAATAACTGATTACATCTAAATAAATTCCGGCTGAAGAAATAATTATAATTAAAGATACTATAACTACAATTTTAGGAAAATAATTCTTTTTTACGAACTTAATTTCTAAGAAATTTTTCAAAGAATATATAAATAAGAATATAAAAGAAAAGAAACTTAAAATTTTAAATACAGCTGAATGATGAAAAGGTTTGAATAATATATTTATTAAATCGGTAGATGGTTCAAAAAAATCCGCAGATTGAAATAACATCAAAATAAAAATAGCAAACAAAATAATATTTTTTTTGTTAAGATTGTATAAAAGAGAGGTAATTATAATAAATAATGGACCAATACCAAAATATAAACTAGTGTGAAAAGCATTATGAATTCCTTGGGGATAATTCATGGCTTGAAAATAATAATAAGAATCTCCTATAGAATTTCCAAACATTGATGGATTAAAAAGAGTTAATATTAAATATTGTGCAGTTTGATATGATCGTTCCCAATAAAAAGGATCTGCGGCCGTTCCTTCACTTAATGATAAATATACTGGTATTGTTCTAAAAGCAGTTAAAGTTAATGATAAAATTAGAGCAGCTGTAAAAGAAAACAAAAAAAATTTGTTAACTTTTTTTCCTATTATCAAAAAAAATAATAGAATAAAGACCACAAAGGAAAATCCAAAAATATAAGCTGGATGGGAATTTAAAAATATAAATGAAAATATTAATAAGATAATAAAAAAATTTATAAAGTTATTTCTATCATTATTTGTACAAATAATTAGAATTAATAATGATGTAAAAAAAAACAAATTTACTCCAATAAAATTAATCATACAAAACCAGAAAAAAAAAGATGTTTGAACTGATAATGCAATGATTGAAGCTGGTATACCTTTTAATCCAAAAAAATTTGAAATTTTAATCCAAAAAATAGCTAATCCAAAATTAAATAAAAAAAAATATATGTTATTATATGAAAAAAATATTTTTCATCAAAAAAAAGTGCTGGCCATAGTATTGGGTGCAAGAAATGAGAATGAATACTTTCAGACATATCAAGTCCAGAAAATATATATGGGTTCCATAAACTAAATGATCCAAATTCTTTAAATTCTCTAAATCCATAAATGATGTTGGGAAAAATATTAAAATATTGGTCGGTTCCTGCCATTTGAAACCTGCCAAAAAACATAGGTAAAAATAAAATTATACTTATAACAAGATGAAATATAACTTTATTTATATCTAAATTCGAATTATTAAGATTAAAATTTTCTATAAATTTTTTTAAAGATTTAAATTTTATAATTTGATTTTTTAGCATCATTATAAAAATTTTTTACTGTATCTAAAGAATATTTTTTTAAATTATAATTTAAAAGATTAATTTTGTTTAACAAATTTGGTGGGACAGTAATTATATGACAACCTACGTTGTTCGCTTGAATAATATTTAAAATTTCTCTTGTGCTTGCCCAAAGAACTTCAGCCAGTTTATAATCTTTAAAAGTTTGAACAGCTTTTTTCATATAAGGTATCGGATCTCTACCAGTGTCTGCAATTCGACCAGCAAAAACTGATATTACACAAGGTACATTCTTATTTAAAAATTTTTTTAATTTTATAATTTGTTGAATTGTTGTAATTGCAGTAACATTTAACTTAATTCCTCGATTTGAAAGTTTTCTAATTAAATTAAAAGAACTTTTTCCTTTTGAGTTAGTAATGGGGATTTTTACATATACGTTTTTCCCCCAGGAATTTATTTTTATAGCTTGTTTTTCCATTTCAAAAAAATCATCAGAAAAAACCTCTAAGGATATAGGTTTTTTTTTTATTTTTCTTAAAATATTTTTTGCAAATAACTCATAATTTTTAACACCAGAAGCTCTCATTAAAGTTGGATTTGTAGTTAAACCTTTAATGTATTTTTTTTTATTTAAAGCCAACATATGTTTTGTATCAGCTCCATCTGCAAAAATTTTAATTTTAAATTTTCTCATATATAAATTTCTATATTATTATTAAATTTATATATTATTATTATAGTGTATAAATAAAAAATACATGAAAATCTCAGTAGAAGGTTTATGGCATCTTGGTCTTATAACAGCAGCTTCATTGTGTAGTTTAAACCACAAAATTATTGGTTATAGTAAAAATGATGATGAAGTAAAAAAAATAAAAAAAAATGAGCTACCAATTTACGAAAAAAATTTAAATAATTATTTAAAAAATGGAGTAAAAAAAAAGAAAATAAATTTTACATCTAACTTAAAAGACATTGAAAATTGTGATGTTCATTGGTTTTGTTATGACACGCCTGTAAATAAAAAAAATATTTTTTTACATGATAAAATTATTAATTTAATTAAGAACAGAATATTACAATTAAAAAAGATAAAATATTTTATTATATCTTCTCAATTACCAGTTGGCACATGCCAACAAATTGAAAATTTTCTTACAAAAAAAAAAATTAAAAAAAACATTATTTATATTCCAGAAAATTTAAGATTAGGAAATGCTATAGATAATTTTCTAAATCCAGATAGGATTATTGTAGGTTGTAGAAATGATTATAATTTTGATATTATAAAAAAAATATTTAAATCAAGAAAAAAGTTTAAGTTAATTAAAGTTAAAACGGAGTCAGCAGAATTAATCAAACATTCTATTAATTGTTATTTAGCATTATCAATAAGTTTTATTAATGAAATTGATAATATTTCAAATCTAGTTGGAGCAAAATCGAAAGAAATAGAACTTGGTTTAAAAACTGAGAAAAGAATTGGGCCAAGGGCCTATCTTAGTCCAGGAGGTGCTTTTTCTGGAGGAACTCTAGAACGAGATGTGAGAGTTTTAAAAAATTTATCGGATAAATTTAAAATTAAAAATCAAGTTATAAAAAATATCATTAGATCTAATGAAACTAAAAAAAAATTTATATTTAATTATTTTAAACAAAGACAAAAAAAACTTAATAAAAAAAAAATTCTTATTATAGGTTTATCTTATAAACAAAATAGTTCCACTACAAGATTATCTTTATCTTTAGAACTTGCCAGATGGCTCAAAAAGAAAAAAATAAATTTTTATATTCATGATCCAATTATAAAAAAACTTGGAAATGATTTAGATAATTATTTTGTAAAAAATTTGAAAAAAACAATGATAAAAGCAGATTATGTTATTATATTTTATCCACAAAGTTATTATAGTAAATATAGCAGAATACTTTCAAATAAAAAAAAGATAAAAACTTTACTTTATGATCCTTACTATGTTATTGAATCCAAAGAGGTTGTAAGATTATGAACCAAAAAAAAATTGTAGTTGTCACAGGTTGTTCTTCAGGCTTAGGATTCGAAATTTGCAAAAAGTTTATAAAAGAAAATTTTTTTGTATATGGTATTTCAAATAATAATAAAAAAATTAATAATGCAAAAAAAAAAATTTATAATATATTCCCTTATAATAATAATTTTTTTTTTGATAAAGTTGATGTTTCAAATCAAGGTCAAATTAAACTATTTTTTTCAAAATTATTTAGGAAGCACAGTAGATTAGATGTAGTAATAAATAATGCGGGCATCTATGGACCAATAGGATATTTTGAGAAAAATAGTTTAAAGGCGTGGAAAAAAGCCTTTGATATAAACTTTTATGGTTGTTTAAATGTTTATCGCGAAGCCGTAAAAATAATGAAAAAAAAAAAATATGGTAGAATTATTCAAATAGCCGGTGGCGGTTCTACAAAACCATTACCAATGTTTACTTCCTATGCATGTTCAAAGGTAGGGGTAGTAAGATTGGCAGAGTGTATTTCAGAGGAAGTTAAAAAGTATAATATTTGCATAAATTCTGTTTCACCAGGAATCTTAAATACTTATTTTTTAAAAAAAGCATTAAATGCAGGCCCTCAAAATATTGGAAAAAAATTTTATAGTAAATTACTTGAGGTAAAAAAAAATGGCGGAGATGACATTAATATTTCTGTTAATTTAATTTTTGAATTATCAAAGAAAAACAATAAAATTAATGGAAAAATTATCAGTGCCTTATGGGATGAATGGCATAAATTTAAATATAATTTTAAAAAATTAAATGCATCAGACGTCTATACTCTAAGAAGAATTGTTGGAAAAGAGAGAAATTTGGGTTTTTTTGATAAGTAAAAAATTAAATGTTATTATAATTGGGTGTGGGTTAATTGGTAATAAACGCGCCAAATTTTTAAATAATAAATTTTCTAAATTAGTATACTGTTGTGATATTAAGGAAAAAAAAGCAATACAGTTTGCGAAAAAATATAAATGTACTTACGTTAAAAATTATAAAAAAGTCGATTTGAGTAAAATTGACGTTGCTTTTATCTGCACCACTCACAACTTTTTATTTTCAATTTCTAAATTCTTTTTAAAAAAAAATAAACATGTTTTTGTTGAAAAGCCAGGTTCTTTAAATTTAAAACAAATTTTAGATATAAAAAAGGTTTTAAATAATAATAATAATATAAAGTATGCAGTTGGATTTAATCATAGATTTCATCCAGCTTTTCAAAAAGTATTTGAAATTATAAAAAAAAACCTATTAGGCAATATAATGTTTATAAGAGGTCAGTACGGCCATGGAGGTAGAAAGGGTTATGACAAGGAGTGGAGAGCAAAATTTAAGCTATCAGGAGGAGGAGAACTAATAGATCAAGGCACACATTTAATTGATTTAAGCAGATGCTTACTTGGAGAATTTAAAAAAATACAAGCCGATTTAAAAACTTATTTTTGGAAAATGAAAGTAGAAGATAATTGTTTTCTAACATTGACAAATAAACATGGAAATATTGCTTTTTTACAAGCGTCGTGTACTGAATGGAAAAATACATTTAATTTTGAAATATATGGAAAAAAAGGGAAATTACAAATAGAAGGACTGGGAGGTTCATATGGAACAGAAAAATTGAAATTTTTTTCAATGTCTAAAAAAATGGGACCCCCTAAAACATATATATATAAATATTTAAAAAAAGATAGATCATGGTTATTTGAACAAAATGAATTTTTTAGATCGATATTTAATAATACTAAAATTAAAAATGCAGGTATAAATGATGCAGTTGAATGTCATAAAATTATAAGTAAAATTTATAAAAAATGATAACTTCTAGAAGTCCTTTAAGAATATCGCTTGGTGGTGGAGGAACAGATTTACCTTCTTATTATAAAAAATATGATGGTTATTGTATTTCGGGAAGTATAAATAAGTATGTCTATACAACTATAATTAAACCATTTAAACCAGGAATTTATTTAAAGTATTCTGAAATAGAAAAACAAAAAAAATTTTCTAAAATTAAACATAAAATTATAAAACACGTACTAAGAAGAGAAATAAAGAACAAAATACCTCAAATAGAAATTATAACATTGGCAGATATACCATCGGGAACAGGATTGGGTTCTTCTGGAAGCTTTACCGTGGGACTCTTAAAAGCTTTAAGATCGTTTAATAAAGAATTGATAACACAAAAAAAATTAGCAGAATTATCATGTAAAATTGAAATAGAAGATTTAAAAAACCCTAGTGGAAAACAAGATCAATATATAGCAACATATGGTGGAATTAGCGAATTTTATTTTAAAAAAAATGGAGAAGTAATAGTAAAAAGATTACCATTAAAACAAGACACAATTGACGAATTAAACGAAAATTTAGTTTTGTTTTTTACAGGCTTCAGTAGGAGCTCGACCAAAGTTTTAAAAGACCAAGATGTAAAAACAAAAAAACTTAATCATGAAATGATTGAAAATTTAAATATAATTAAAAAACTTGGCTATAAATCAAGAGATGCGTTAATTAATAGTGATATCGAAAAATTTGGAAAAATAATGCATGACCATTGGAATATAAAAAAACAAAGATCAAAACAAATTTCAAATAAAAAAATTAATGATTGGTATGATATAGCAGTAAAAAACGGTGCAATCGGAGGTAAACTAATTGGAGCTGGTGGAGGTGGTTTTTTATTATTTTTAGCAGATAATAAAAAAAAACTTAGAAAAACAATGAATAAACTAGGCTTATTAGAAGTTAATTTTCAATTTGAATTTGAAGGTGCAAAAATTATATAATTTTTTCTCTTCTTTTAATATAGTTTATTGCTTGCTTTAAATTTTTACATTTATAATGATATTTAAATTTATATTTAAAATTTTCAACATAGTTTCGATCTAAAAAAATATTAATGCATTTAGCTTTATTTCCAGCTAACATATCTCTCCATCTATCACCTATAAAATAAGATTTTTTCAACGAAAGATTAAATTTTTTTTTTGCATCTAAAAAAAACTTAATACCAGGTTTTCTACAAGAACACTTATCTTGATCGTTGTGATAACATACATAAATTTTATCTACTAATAAGTTATTTAGAATTTTTTTATGAAATTTTTTAACAAGTTCTTTTTTTATTATTTTATTTTTAACGTCAGGTTGATTTGTAATTATTATTAAATAATATTTTTTTTTAAAATTATTTAATAATTTTACATTATTATAAATTTTAAATTTATTTATAGATTTTGGTGGATATGGTTTATGATTTTTTATTATTGCTCTATTAATTACCCCATCCCTGTCTAGAAATATTGCTTTATTTTTTTTTTCCATTTAAATATAATTCAAATTTTTTAACACCTTTAAGTGAACCAATTTCATAATATTTTTTATTTACTAAAAAACCATAAAGAGATTCTTTTTTTATTTGTTTTTGATAAATATAATTTAAATCAAAAACCTCTCTTTTAATATTTTTAAAAACTTTTTTGTTAAATATAGAAAATCCCCAATCATGGTGATTACATAAATGATTTTTTTTTTTATTGTAATAAACAATTTTTTTTTTTTTTAAAATTAAATTATTTTTATCAGTTAAATTTTTATTTTTATCAACAGTTAAAAGACTTTCTAAATTATTTAATTTATAAAAATTATAAAC